>VOFD01001788.1_pt1 | contig 140343 bp, 175 predicted proteins | sample 5384101 | NCBI WGS metagenome assembly VOFD01 (sample SAMN12384723, study PRJNA508395) | human gut metagenome | isolation source: healthy gut C | host: Homo sapiens | reverse complement strand
GTCTCGACCTGTTGCCCCACGATAGTCCCCGGTATTACCGCCCCGGGAGGCGGTGAAAAGAGAGAAAGGCATGAATGAGACTTGAACACATCTCATCAACTGTATGATATCACATATCGATGCGACATTTGCGACAATATTAATTTCTCTCTAGGTATCTATAGCAAATTTTGCTTACGCTTTTATCCGTATGGTTTCCACCCACGCTATCCGCAACCTGCTGCCAGCTGAGGCCATTGACGTACCGTAAGGACAATATCTGCCGTGTAAGGCTGTCCTCCACGCCATCTATGTACGCATTCAGCCGGTTCATCTCATCCCAGCAGCGAGCCTTGCGGTTGTCGATCATTGACCGCAGGTCAGCGATCCGCACGGCAAAGCGTCCGACCTTATCCGACGTTCCGCTGCCGTGGGGCATGCCGGTGATCACCTGCGTGGTGCTCTCGGCCAGACATTCCAGCTCTTCAAGTTGCCGCTCCAACTGCACAATCTCCCGATTCAGGTAATACAGTTGGGACATTTCCTTGACGGTCAAAGCTCACCCCTCCCTCTGATTGTCCGCCCTGAATAGCCTTTTTGTTGCAGACTGCGCAATAAGCATAGGCACCATTGCGATAACTGAGCAGGTTGTACATGCCGCTGTTGTCCGCTTCGCTGCCATCAAATCGATAGAAGTATCTAATCATCCACGAGCATAATCCTTGGTGTAGTACCCAACATCTGACCCGCAATAAGGGCAGAAAGATATGTTCTCGGCATCTTTGACGGTCACTTTTTCACCTGCTTTCGGGGCAACTTTTTAAGATATTCAAAGCTGGCGTTCATCGTATCGCCTGTACGGCGCAGATAGTTGAACAAGCCGTTACCGGTATCATCCGCCAAAACCCTGTGAAATTTAACTTGCGCCACTCCACGTGGATCGTCCAATACCTTTACGACTTCCACCACGGCTTTGGATTTGTTTTCTTTGCCAAATGCGTACAAGCAAAAAGTCCCCAGGTTCAAAGCTGGCAGAGCTATTACTCTCTCTAGTCATGCCCGTTCTACCTCCCCAAATAAACGTTCATACGTTTCGATTTCTTCTGTTTCAATTTGTGCGCTTATTTTCCCCAAGAGACTTTCCTTCGTGGAAAACCAATTTCCTGCCTTCGTGTGATAAATTGCAAGATTTTCCGGCAGTTCGAACATAAATCCATAACCACGTGAAGCGAATACCTTCTCAGCTTGCTCGGTATCATAGACTTTTCCGTCCATAAAAAATTTCGCCATCTCTACCCCTTCACCTCCTTGATTCCCAAAAGTGCTTGCTCTCGGCCATAATATCACTCCCTTATCTCCGTTTCTGTTGGCGATGCTGGAATGTATATTCCGTATTTTGCCAATGCATCGCGTGCTCGCTCATAAATTCCCGCTCGCTGCAAACAGCGATATTTGCATGTAGGGCACCATTTGTAATGTAACGGCCAGTATTCCGGCTTTGCAATGGCCTTGATTGCCAGGAATCTTAACCGACACAACACATTGGCGTGGATACGGGCAGTATATATGGCGCTATACGCCATGTAGCGGATTTTCCGTTTCATCATTGTGCCTCCTCATAAGCAATCCTCTGCCCGCACTCCGGGCAGGTATATACGACCGTGTGATATAACGTGTATTGCTTAATCGCCTGTTCCGGCGGTTTGCTTTTCCTGACCTTTCGCATCGGGTTGCCTCCGTTCGTTGATCTTCTGCTCAATGAGCCCATAACTGACCATTTCGCCCCGCAGTAGACACAGGCATTTTATCGAGGAGAGAAGGAGGTTGGACAGGTCTGCCGTATCGGCCGTTTGAATAATCTGTGTCAGGACACAACCGGAAGCTTTCACCGCCTCCAGCTGCCCACGCATGGCCTCCAGCCGCTTTTGCTCCCTGCCTTGCGCCTCCCGGTAAGACCGGCAGTATTGCTTCTTCTCCCGCTGTGCCTGCTCCTTTGGGATCCGCTTGCTGTAATAGTCCTGGTACAGCCTGCGCAGGCAGAGATATGCATACTGCTCCGGCTGCCCAAGGCCGTCAGGCAGAGGCTCGTTGTGCATCGCGCACCGCTCAATTTCCTGCAACTCCATGACACACCTCACAGTATCTCCTCAAAATCATCCCGGCTACCTGGGGCGGTTTTCTCTTTCAGCCAGCCGTATTCCTTTACACCGCTTTCAAAGCCTTTTTTGCTCGTAATCCGTTTTGATTTCCGGCTGAAGTACAACTCGACTTCCTGCCCCTTGCGGGTGATCCGCCCGGTCAGGCGGTTTTTCAGGACGGACAGTTTGCTGTCGCAATCCTCCGGGTTATCCTCATGCTTGTCTGCGTTGCTGGAATACGTCAGCACCACATCCGCCCGGTTCGTGATATCTGAACTGCCGGATACATCATCGTTCTCCAGCTGCTCCCGTGTCTTCTTCGGGTGGGCGACCAGCAGGATCACCACATCATGCCGCACCGCGATCTGCTTTAGTTTCTTAACAAATGCGGATTGTGCCCGGTACAGGTCCTCCTTTACCTCTACGTCCATTGCTGTCATCAGGTTATCGATGCAGATAAATTTCACCCCGTACCGTCGGATCGTATGTTCAATCGTCTCTGTCAGACTTTCCAATTCCTCGCCGTCCACAGCATTGTTGTCGTAGAGATATGCCCGGTCCTGATACCAGAGGCCAATCCGTTCCGACATGCCTGGAGCCAGAGAGTAAACAGGTTCATCGAACATATTGCGGCTTTCGACGATATGATCGGGTCCCGCCAATTGCAGATCGATCCACCGGCGAAAATGGTAGTCCGGCAGCTCGCCGCTGTAGGCCAGGGCGGAATAACCCTGGTCAAGCGCCTCTGCCATCAGCTGCCCCATGAAGGTGGACTTACCCTCGCCTCGCCGGCCAGTGAGCAGGATCACCTGACCAAAGTAGAAACCGCCGATAATGCGGTCAAGCTCCGGAATCCCGGAGAAGATTCGCGGCAGGCTGTAGATATCCACGCTCTCCACGTCGGACAGGCGCTTGACGTTGCTCACCGGCGGCACTTCCGCATTCTCCACGGCGGTAATGATCGCCTGTTTCCCGTACCGGCGGAAGATGTCATTCGCATCCTTCTCGCCGAGATAGTCCTCCATGCGGACCGCCTTGACGACGTTCGGCAGCCGCCGCTGCAAGGTGTCCAGCAGTGTGATCTTTCCGTGCTCGCAATCGCCGAAAACGACAATCTCTTTGAACTGCACGATCCAGTCCCACACGTTTTCCAGGAACGTGAAGCCATTGCAGCCGTTCGGGACGGAGACCGCATTGGGAACCCCGCACTCTGCAAGCGTCAGGCTGTCAATCTGGCCTTCGGTGATAACCAGGCGGTCAAATCCTTCGCACTGCGCCATGCCGAAGAGGACCGGCTTTGCGTCTTTTTCACACCACTCCTTGTTGCCTTTGCCGTTGAATCTCGTGTTGCGGTATTTGACATAAGCCAGAACGTTGTTCTCGTCGTAAAACGGGAAGACCAGGATGTCTGGCCGGTCCCTACGGGTGGTGATACGGTATCGCTCCACAATTGCCCGGCCAATGCCGCGGGACTGGAGATATGTAACCGCGCCTTTCCGGATGGGGATCGGGCGCTGGGGCAGCTCCCGATACACCTTCGGGCGGGTGGTATTGCCAAAATCCAGCTGGTAATGAAAATCCCGGGCCAGCTCCACGAAATGCCCGGCCTTCCCGCATCCGCTGCGGAAGCATTTGAAGGCCCCGCTGGTGAGGTTGACGGAGAAGGTGTTCTTATCCCTGCTTTCCCCGCCGCGGCAGTATGGGCAGTAGGTGAAGAAAAGCTCCCCGCCTTTTTCGTGGACGTCGGCGTCCAGGACGCGGGCCAGGTCATACACGTCCGATGGTTTCAGCTCGTAGCCCATCACTCCCGCATCCTTTCAAAAATCGATTTTTCCCCGGTCGGGCGCTCCGGCGTTTTTGCGCTGGACGCGCGCGCGCTTTCTTTCTTCTCTTCTTTATATTCTTTTATATTCTTACTTTGTTGCCCTTTGCCTGCCCCTTGCCTGCCCGGTTGCGTGCCCTTTGCTTGCCCTTTTGCCTGCCCTCTGGTCTGGTAGGCATCGTAGTTTGTGACCGTAAATACAGTAAATCTTGGGTATGCCGTCCTTGCCACTTCGCCTGTCCGTTCTAAGTGTTGTATCCCTGTCCGAATTTGCTTAATTGTAAAATGTAATTCCTCGGATAGTTTGGTATATGAGGAAACACGGGAACCGCGTTTGATAACAATTCCTTTCCAATCCTCATCGTAGGCGTTGACGGTCAGGAGCAGATGCAAGAACAGACATTTGGTGACGGTATCGTCGTACCATTCCCAGTCGAGGAGCGAGCGGTAAAGCTTGATATATCCATTTTTCAGCATCACAGTTCGCCCCTCTCCAGAATCGTTTTGAGCTCATAGCGCAGGATCCTGCCGATCAGTTCCCCGGAGGTCTCACTCCGGCAAAAGACAGGAACAAGGTTATACCGACCGCTCCAGGCCAGCAGGGATGCGGTAAGCGCGGCAGGGTTCAGCCGGCTGCGGTAGGCGCCGCTGAGCGCCTTTTCCCAGTTCGCGTTTTCTACTAGCAGGTAGACCTTGGCCCCATCCTCTCTGGCCCGGATGAATTCCCGCTCAAACCGGGCTCGACTGCGTGTAAAGCAGGCACAGAGCTCGTCAAGGTTCATCTTGCGCTCAATACAGATTTTGCCTGCCGCGCTAATGGGCTCTCCCGCTGGGCTTACAAACCGGCAGGAGTAGTCCCCATAGTCAAGCTTGCAGCGCTCATACGGATACTGTATTGCCTTCAGGCGGCGCCGCAGGGCAGGGGTATCCTGCTCCCGCGTATCCACCAGCACCACCATGCTCTCCAGCATCCGTTCAATCTCAAAATGGTTGTATTCCGCCATCGCGCTCAGAACGGGAGGTCGTCATCATCGTCCAGCGCCTCGAAATCCTTAGGGCCGGTTGTTTCAAAAGGCGTTGACGCCGGTCTGTCCTGACGCGGCTTATCCTTCGGCGTTTTAAACTTTCCACTGCGGATATCATCCGCCGGAATAAGCGAGCAGCATTTTGTGGTCCAGCCAGTCCGTCCGTTCATCTCCCACTCCTCGTTGCGGAACAACGCGCCTACCAACAGACCTTTGAGCTTGTTCTCGTCCCAGTCAAAGCGGAAACCCTTATTGCTGTCTTCAAAGGCAAACATAGCGTTGTTAAAGGCGTTTTTCGCCCATGCGTCCTTATCGCTGCCATCGTCTGCGGGGATGCGCAGGCGGTAGGTTCCCCGCCATTTCTTGTCTTCATACGTCTGGCCCCTGTAGTCGTCTCGGAAGAAGCCTTTTTTGTCGCCCTCTTCCACATCGAAGCTCAGGAGCAGAATGTCACCCCAGTCGTTATGCACGAGCTTTACGTCCATGATTTTGACCACATAGCCGCCCGCGGGCAGCTGCTCCCTGACATAGCTCCGTTTCGGCTCGTATCCATTGAATGCTTTCATCGTATGTACTCCTCCTGTTATTTTTCAGTATTTAAACCCCAATATTCCCGGATGGCACCGTCCACCATCTTCAGGTCGTTGTCGATTTCCAGAAGATTGAACATATCTTTAGGAGATTTCGCCGTTGTATACCCATCGGTTTGGGTTTCAAAGTGATATCGATGCCCGTCTGACCTGCAATACAGGACGACGGAGAACAGGCCCTCAACGGTGAGTTGGTTATCGAGCATTTTACCTACAGTCTTGGCCTTGATTTTACCGCTGTCTGTGATCTCGCTGTGGTGCAGCAGGTAGACGATCGTATCGTCCGGCAGATCCCGGGAAATGTAGTCGATCATGGAACGGAAGCGCACGGCGATATCCGTAAACTTCCCATAGCCAGTTTCCTTCGCGCGGTCAAAGAGTTCAAAGGCCATCAGATACTGGCTGTCGTCGATAGCATACCGCTTGTATTGCTTCTGCTTGAGTGCGGCGCCGATGGATCCATAGGTCGCGTTTTTGACAGTATTGAGTTTTTTGCGGAATGGCAGGGGCTTGTTGGCCACGCTGAAGACCAGGATTTCCCCCGGTTCAAAATTGCGCAGGCCGGTTGTTTTCCCGCTGCCGGATTCCCCGAGGATCAGGACAGGGATTCCCATTATGTATCCACCTCCTGAATAGCCAGCGGGCAGTCGTCGCCCCGCCGGGTTTCATAAATCTCATTGAGCGGTTCATAGGTCTTGACGCAGATAACGCGGGTATTTCCGCGGAAGGTTTTCCGCTTGCAAAAGGGGCACCACTGGCAAGCGAGATCCCCATTGGGGAAATGGACTTCCACGATTTCCGTACCGGTTATGTAAAAGTCAACTCCGCGGTCAGGAATCATGCGGATCACCCTCCCTCCGGATCCAGTTGCCCGAGAAATACCAATCCACAAGGGCTGTCAGGAACTCCGGCGTTTCCGGGGTATCCTGCATCCGGCCGATCCCGCAACGTACCATTGCATAAGCCGGCGCGTCTTCGCCGGAGACGCGCTTTCCGCGCTCCGGGCCAATCCCTTCGTAATACATGGTTTTCTCCCTCCTTCCAGAGCTCCATCGCGAGTTCGTCCCGTTCGGCAAAGGTCATATTTTATATGCCTCCTTGACTTCCAGCGCCCCCAATGCTACACTGTAGCTGTAAGGACCGCCTTTTTGATTCGGGTTTTTCTTACGTGCCGCTTCTGACAATTGCCGTGTCGGGAGCGGCGGTTTTTGTGTTTTGGGCAAGCAACCGTCTAGCTGACGCCCAAAATGTTTGCGGCTTGATCAACTCGGTTGCCTGCAATTGACATAGCTTTAACTCAGCAAACATGGGTTCCAGTAGGGACAAGGGTGTGCCTTTCAGGATGGTATATCCGATTTTTTGTTCCGCCCATTTGGCCTTGTCCCATATATCAGGACGCAGACAGTAGACACAGTACCAATGTTGCCGCCCAGCTTTTAAGCATCCAATGCAATTTGCATGTCTGTACGTTTTATATGTATCTGGCCTACGGATGCCGATATCTTCGATGTTGCGTAATTCTATTTGGGACGTTAACGGGTAGACACATCGGTATCCTTGCTCCCCCATAATCCGTGTTCGCCGTGCGATACGCTTTTGCTCAGTTTCGTCAAACCCATACACAAGTTCGAGGCTGCTGCTATCTTGGCCAGATAGCCAGCGCGAGAACGGCTCCGTTTTAAGTTTGCGTGTGCAGATCGCAGATGATTGCATCCCGTACTTAAACGCCTTTTGTTCGACGCACACGTCAAAATGATCTTTTGGCTCACGTCCGCCATATTGGCGTATGTGATTGGCAGGCCAAGGTACTCCGCAACTTCCCGCTTAAACCGCTTGATATCCGCATCCTCTGTGCGCGGATTAATATCGTGATTCAGCAATATCGTTTTTCCGGGCCGTACTGTCTGACGGTTTCTATAGCAGCCAATGCGGAGCTGTGACCGCCACTATACAAGACAACGTGTTTCACCATTATCCTCCTTCCTCTTCAATTAATTCGATTTCCCCAGCCACGACTTCAAATTCTGGCATTTTCTCCGCGTCAAATTTTGTGTGCCTGATGACACGTGGTTGTCATAACTAGTTCCTCCCTATAAATTGAATGATTCTCTTGCCACTGTCCCAATCATGGGACTTTGCCTCTGATTCCAAAATCAAACAGTTCAATAAGTGGTTTAGGCGTGTTAGAATAAAGGTACGATACTCGTTCAATTGCACTCTTTCTTTTGTTCTAATCTGATAATTTCAGAAATTGGAATGTCCAGCACAGATGAAATCTTCGATATAAGCGAAATATCCATACACTTTTGTCTATCGTTATTTTCAATTAAGCAATAGTAACTTTCTGAAATTCCGATAGCGAGTGCAACTTCTGATAATGTCATTCCCTTCTCTTTTCGAATAGCTTTTAGCCATGATCGCATTTCTTTCATCTCTTTTCTTGTCATATTGTGAAGTTCATTATTATAATAGCGCTATCTTCACATAATGTCAAGATATTTTTAAATAAACTAATTTACTTTTCATTTCGAAAAGTTTATAATAAATGCAACTAAAAGAGGTGAAGTATAGTGGAAGCTTTAAGGCGTTTAAGACGTGAAAAGGGAATATCCATGAAAGAATTGGGTAAAAAATTGGAGTTGCTGAGAGCACAATCTCTCAGTATGAAACCGGCAAACGTGAACCTGATTTTGAAACACTACTAAAACTTGGAGAATTTTTTAATGTATCAGTAGATTATTTACTGCGCGGAGAGCAATATCATGAAAAAACGCCCGCCCTTACTGCGAAGGACGAGCGCGACATATCTAAAAAACTGGAAGAAGCATTGTCCCAATTGGAAAGTAGCCAAGAAGGATTGATGTTCCAAGGTGAACCGCTTGATGACGCTACAAAGGAGTTGATCGCAATCAGTTTAAGAAACAGTATGGAAATGGGCAAAAGGCTTGCAAAGCAGAAATTTACTCCAAAGAAATATAAAGGGGAACAATAATGGAATGAATACGAAAGAGCTTGTTCACGCTTTGTGTGAAGAGTATCACACAAACGATCCGTTTGAACTGGCCGATTCGATTGGAATTACAGTAACATATGAAAAATTAGGATCAGTTCAAGGATTTTATAACCAGTGCTTTCGACATAAGTTCATACATATCAATCAAGACAGCAGTGAGGAAAAGCAAAGGTTCACGTGCGCCCATGAATTAGGACATGCTATTTTGCATCCAGAAGCAAACTCGCCTTTCTTACGGGAAAACACGCTATTCTCCATTGACAAAATGGAGGTTCAGGCAAACCGGTTCGCCGTTGATCTCCTGTTCAGCGACTATGAATTACAAGATTATATTGCAAGGCCCATCACCGATGCGGCGCGGCGCATGGGGGTGACAATCCCGCTCGCGGAATATCGGATGAAATCAGTCGAGCCTGCACTATTTCATACATACTAAAAATGACATCTTGATAATGTCAGAAGGAGAATCAGTATGACTGACGAAGATATTTTGTTAAAAATAGTAAAACTCATACCAGACTACCTAATGGAGGGCGTAAAGGTAGGTGTTGCGATCAACAAAAGCGATTATAATAGCATCACTATTCAGACAAAGCCTGCGCCCTACTGCATGCAACAAAAAGGAATTTCTTTTTGCCCGTGTAAAAACGACCGGCACAAATCAGTATGTTAGTTTCAGTGCCAAGTTCAAGATGCTTTTTGATAATATAAGCGTCCCTTATTCTCAGATCAAATCTGCTCCGGATTTTGTCCGGATCAAACTGTCTGACTTTGACGAATTCATAAAGAATCAGTTGGCATCTGATATCCTACAAAAAATATATATGGATGCCTTTAGCTTTGATCCTTTTGGATGCTGTTCCCGTTATTTAGAATGCAGCTAGCAGCTTGAAAAGAAAGAAATTATTTTCGCTGGTAAACTCGATGATGCGAAAGATATTTATATTCCCTGTCGAACAAACAAAGTAGTAGGGCATCAACGTTCGTATACAAATCGTTCAACGGTTTCTATTGAGATTCCCGAACATGTTGATCCGGATCATCCCTTTTATCAAAAAACCGTTGTATTCACCGGCCATTTAAAAAGCATGACGCGCGACACGGCTCAAAAGATGATTGCGACCATAGGAGGGATTCCCGGCAATACCGTGACCTCTGACACAAATTATCTTGTCTGCGGGTATCAGGACGCTTATCATTTGCATGGCAAGGATAAAAGCTCAAAAATGATCAAGGCAGAGGGATATGCATCCAAAGGATATGACATCCAAATTATTAACGAAGTTGATTTTTTAGAATTACTTTAACCATCAAATCAAAAACCGCCCCCGGCGTTGGCGCGCCGAAGGCGGTTCAGGTGAAATCATACCCATGAAGATATGCTTCCCCTTACAAGAAGCATTATATCACATTGGGTTTGGTTTTGCACACCCAATTTTACCAAAAGAAAGGTGATATAATGCGAAATCCAAACCGGTATGGATCAGTGATAAAACTTTCAGGCAATCGGCGAAGGCCTTTCATGGTCAGAAGCGGCGTGTATGGTTATGATGATCGAGGCCACCCACGCTTTGATATTATAGGTTATACAGCAACGCGTGAAGAAGGCAATATCATGCTAGCGGAGTATAACCGTGATCCGTGGGATGTGGATAAGGCCAAGATCACGCTTCAGGGGCTGTTTGACTTATGGAAAGAAAAAAAGGCACCCAAGTTGGGAAGATCGAATCAAGCGTGTTTGTGTTCGGCGTTCAAGCATTGTTCAAAGCTGCTGAACATACCCTATAAAAAAATTCGATCTTACCAAATGCAGGAAACCATTGATGGGTGTGGGAAATCTTATGCCACCCAAGGGGCAATTAAAAACCTTTGGGGACATCTTGACCGGTTTGCCCTTGAACTGGATATAATAACCCGATGCTATTCCGACTTATTAACTACCGACCCAATCCCGGAAACCTCCGTAACCGGTTCAGCGATGATGAAATTAATTGCCTTTGGAATCATCAAAATGAACCGTGGGTAGATAGCGTTTTGATTTTAATTTATTCTGGGTGGCGGATTTCAGAACTTTTAAATTTGAAAACGGCTGATATTGATCTTCAACTTGGGACTATGACCGGCGGCACAAAGACAAAAGCCGGTAAAGGCCGCATTGTTCCAATTCATTCTCTAATTCGCCTTTTTTGTAGAGCGGCGCATGGACGAAGGTGGGGAATACTTGTTTAATTATAATGGGAAGAAGTGTTCGGAAACGAAATACCGGAAATTTTGGAAAAACATCATGGATTCTTTGGGAATTGAAAAAAGTCCCCATGAGTGCCGTCATACTTTTGAATCCTTATTGGACAGTGCCAGAGCCAACCGGAAATGTATTGATTTGATGATGGGTCACAAGTCCAAGGATACAGGAAACCGAATATATAACCACAAAACGTTGGATGAATTGAAGGAAGCCATTGAATTAATTACAAGAACTATTGATGGCACTGTGAACACTGAACTTATAACAAAATAGTAACAAATAAGGCGGGAAACCTTGAAAGATCAAGGTTTCCCGCCTATTTCACGGCTATCATACCATAAATTTAGAATTCAATGAAAAGATGCACAGGAAGGGGCACTGCCTCTGCCATAGAACACGTCCAGGAGGAGACGCATCCCCTCTTGTTTAAATCAGGGCAATAAGAAGCAAGTGCACGGGATAAAAAAAAAAAACCATTTACCGATTGCTCCCTTTAAAAAACCCCCTTTTCCCCATTATAAAACAAAATAAGAACGAGTGCCAAGAAAACTCCCAGCATATATAAACATGAAAACAGGCTGGGAGCAAAGCCACGCCCTTGCCCCAGCGCTGTAAGAAAATTTGAGCAGAAATAGAAAACCGACACAGCGGAGAAGGCGGTCGCCATCTTCCTCCGATCCTCCCGGAAGATCCATAAAGCGAGGGTGTAGAGCACTGCCGTGATGCCCCAGTCGCACCACCAGGTGGCCATGATACAGCCGAAAACCGCAACCCAACGGGATATTATATTTTGAATGTTATCATAAAACAAAATGCCTAAAAAAGCAAAAAAAAACAACGTGAACATCACATTGAACTCTAAATTATACCAGTGGATTCCTTGAAACATGGTATATGGGAGCTGGGAAAGCAGAGCAAACAAAAGCATCCGCAGGCCGTATCTTTTTTTGCTGCGCGTATAAAAAATAGCCTTCTGTAAGAAACAGGCACATGATTGGTAGCGTAATGCGGCCAAGCACATGGAAAACCTGCGCCTTCAGGTTTATAAACGGATAAAAACGCCAACCGATATGATCAATCAGCATTGCCGCAGCAGCTATAATTTTCAATGTATCTCGATTGAGGATCTGCAAACTTTGGTTTTTATCCATCATGCGCTTCCCCGTTTTAACCTTTTCTGCTTTTGATCTTCTCCCAATATGCCTTTGCAGCCTGTTCTGTTTTATTTTCCCCATATTCATAGTAGCGGGTTCCATTCAGCGCGTCGGGCAAATACTGCTGCGGGAGCCAATGGTTTGGATATTCGTGGGGGTATTCATAGAACTGGCCCTTATTTGGATTATCCGCGCCGTCGTAATGCACGTTTTGCAGCGTGCGGGGGATCGGGCCGCTTTTGCCGCGCTGCACGTCATCCATCGCGCGGTTGATGCCGTCATAGGCGCTGTTGGATTTCGGCGCCGTCGCCACAAGCACAACCGCATCCGCCAAGGGAATCCGCGCTTCCGGTAGGCCGACCTGTAAGGCCGCGTCCACCGCTGCCTTGACAATTGGAATAATCATTGGGTAGGCAAGGCCCACATCCTCACAGGCGCACACCATTAGCCTTCGCGTGGCGCTGGGCAAATCACCCGCCTCCAGCAGGCGCGCCAGATAATGCAGCGCCGCATCCGGATCGGAGCCGCGCATGGATTTTTGAAAGGCAGAGAGGATATCGTAGTGCTCATCCCCCGCTCGGTCATAACGCAGCGCGCTGCGCTGGGAAAGCTCTTTCGCGTGCGCTAGCGTTATCACACGAGCTTCACCCGGCGCGGGCATTGGGGAGGCAAGCACACAGAGCTCTACCGCGTTGATTGATTTGCGCACATCGCCCCCACAGGCCTGTGCAATATAGGGAATCACGCCCTCTTCCGGCACGATCCGCTCGCCGCGCTCCTCCTCCAAATAAATGAAAGCCCGCTGTACGGCGCGCTCAATCTCCGCCGGTTCAACCACCTTAAATTCAAATACTGTGGACCGGCTGAGGATCGCGTTGTAAATATAAAAATACGGATTTTCCGTTGTGGAGGCAATCAGAGTAATTTTCCCGTTTTCAATATATTCCAGCAGGGATTGTTGCTGCTTCTTATTGAAATACTGGATCTCATCCAGATATAAAAGGATTCCATTGGGCGCAGCAAACGTATCCAGCTCCGCAACAACATCCCGGATATCCGCCGTGGAGGCGGTTGTGCCGTTGAGCCGGTGCAGGCGGCGGTTCGTCGTTCGGGCGATGATACCTGCAAGCGTTGTTTTCCCAACGCCGGAGGGGCCATAGAAAACGAGGTTGGGCAGCTCTCCTGAAAGGATAATATTGCGCAGCGGCTTCCCCTCCCCCAAAAGATGCTTTTGGCCTACGATCTCATCAAGAGCCTGCGGACGCAGGCGGTCAGCAAGCGGTGCAGACATGGCGATTCCTCCTCAATCGGGATTTGTTTCTTCAGTATACGAGATTCTGGCCCACAATGCAAGTTGGCACATTTTCTCATTTTTTTACATACGAATTTCATAAAAATAAGAGAGTTTGAATCGCTTCTTCGTGAAATCTTTTTTCTTTTAGATAATTGACGGCTTGCAGTTTTTAGCGTATGCTGACTACAGCCTATTGAAAGGGGTCACATCATATGAAAACGAAGCTTACAAAACTCTTCTCCCTGCTTATGGCAGGCGCCTTGGTGCTCTCTTTGGCCGCCTGTAGTGGTGCGGGGATGATGCAAATACCACCGGCGCAGAGGAATCCAACCAAGCGCCGAATGCCAGCGAAACGTTTCCACCCGCAAGCGATGAATCCAAAAATCCGTCGGATAGCACCGCAGAGCCCGGTGTATCAGATGCATCTGATACCGGCAGCAACGCCTCCACACAGAAGACGAGCGACGCGGGCACCACCAAACCTGCGGACAACCAGCAGAAGCCGGATAACAATGCATCGAAAGCGCCTAACGGCGTAAATGAAATCGTCAGCTATTATAATACGGCGGTTAAGAAGATTGCAAAAGTATCAGGTACCTATTCACGCAAAATTACGAGCGGAAGCGTAACGGGCGGCGTTAATTTGAATTTGGTAGAGCAAAAATATGCAACAGTTATCAACCGCAATAACACGGCATTGACTGGCACAGAAGCAACGCTGAAGGGTCTGTCCGCTTCGGATGTTGCCAGTGCATCTTGCAAAGAAAACGGAAATAATTATGTGTTTACAATATCCCTGAAAAACAAATCTGGAAAGGATTCTTCAATCAAACATGGAGCCGTTGTTGGACAGTATGGTATACTGGATAACAAGTGGGGTGCTTAATTATGCCAAAAGGAATACCGAACAAACGCTACACGCCAGAATTCAAGCAAATGGTAGTAGAGACAATGCGAGAGGAACACTTGAGCGTTCGAGAAGCAATGCGAAGATTTGGAATCAATGACCATAAGATCATCGAACGCTGGGAGCGAATCTATCTTGAAGAAGGGCCGGAAGGATTGGGGATAGAACGCCGAGGGCGCAGAAGTACGGGAAGGCCAAAGAAACTGCCAAGCAAAGTGGAAGAGGATTTACTTGCTGAGGTTCAGCGACTGCGCGCGGAGAACGAATACCTAAAAAATTTGCAAGCCTTGGTTTTGGAGGAAGAGCGACGCCAGCGCAGAAAACGCAGGCAGTCCAGAAACTAAGGCAGAAATATCCTTTATCCCTTCTGCTTGAAATCGCTCAACTGCCTCGTGCCACCTTTTACTACCACCTGAAACGGATGCAAAAGGCAGATAAATACGCAGAAGCAAAAGAAGAAATTCTTACTATCTACTACAGAAATAAAGGGCGGTATGGATACCGGCGTATTACCGCAGCGTTACACAATAGTGGGATGCATCTGAACCACTAGACGGTACAGAGGCTTATGAAGGAACTGGGACTGATCTGCTGTGTCAGAGTCAAGAAATATCGCTCTTACAAAGGAGAAGTGGGCAAGATCGCACCGAACCTGTTAAACCGGGACTTCCATGCAGAAAGGCCAAACCAGAAGTGGGTCACCGATGTGACGGAGTTCAGTCTGTTTGACCAGAAACTTTATCTTTCTCCAATCCTGGATCTGCACAATGGGTATTTGGTGAGCTATATTATCTCTGAGCGACCGGTTTTAAGCATGGTAACAACTATGCTCGCCAAAGCCTTTGCAACGATACCGGATGGAACCGGACTGATCCTTCACTCCGACCAAGGCTGGCAATACCAGCACAAGCAGTACCAGCAGATGCTCAAAGCAAAAGGTATCCGGCAAAGTATGAGCCGCAAAGGAAACTGCCTGGACAATGCAGTCGCAGAAAACTTCTTTGGCTTGCTCAAAAGTGAGCTGCTCTACCTGCAAAAGTTCCATTCTATGGAACACTTCAAACAAGAACTCATTGACTATCTGGATTACTACAATAACCGAAAGCTAAAGGGCCTGCCGCCCGCACTCCACAGACAACAAGCCCTTTCGGTTGCTTGAACAATTTTTAATCCAAAATATTCGCATTACCGTCTTTATCCGTCAGGCGCGCGCCAGTCACAATACCGTTCTGGTTGATGATGGGATCGGCATGCGTACGCTCCAGGAAGGTAAATCCGCTAATCTTCCTCAAATGGTCATACATAGCCTTAAGCACTTCATAGGAATACTCTGTGCCCATATGGCGCACCGGGCAACGCACGAGGTGAATATTGTATTTGCTGCACTCATATGCAATCTCATCGGATTTTTTATCATTGAGGCCAAACACCTCTTTCGGCGCGCCGAAATCGAGATACATTGAATCTGCATAGTGGATTAATGTGCGCACTTCGTCCACGGAGAGATAATTGACAAGATTGCCGCCGACTTCTTCTGAAAGGGAAAGTTTTCCATCCGAAAATGCGCCTGCGCCCGCCCAGCCGCTCATAATGTTGCAAGGATTGCAGCGCACGCACACGCCATGTTTACGCGCGGGGCAGCGCCTGTGCTCAATATTGATACCTTCATCCACAACCAACACACGCAGCGTTTCAGGGGCGTGCTTATAAAGCTCCAACGCGGTAAAAATACCGGCTGGGCCTGCGCCGATAATGACAACGTCATAATGTTTCATGATAACGATCTTCCACTCCAAAGCCTTTCGGCTATAATTTGGTTCTCCGCACAAAAGAAAGCACGAATAAAACCATATTATTATAGCATTTTATAAAACGCCCTGCAAGTGGTTAAACTAAGTTCCAATTTTGACCTGTGTGTTTCATTTTTCTTCAAACGCATCAACCACATAATATTTCATATCTTTCTCCCTCCTTCAGCCATAAAAAATAACCGCTGGGCCAACTGCGCTTCATAATAAAAAAGATTTTGTTACTCGCTTCGCCCCATAATAAAAAAATCCGGCCGCCATGTTGATATGGCAGCCGGATTGAAAATTTTTAATCAGCGGATTACACGGACACGGACAATCCCTTCGATCGCACTAAGAGCCGCAAGCGTATCGTCTCCAATCGCATCGTTCGTATCGATCACGGTATAGGCAAATGCCTTTTTTGGATTTGTTGATCATGTTATCAATGTTCACATTTTTCTCCGTCAGCGTTGCCGTAATCTGATTAAGCATACTCGGCACGTTTTTATGGATTAAGCAAATCCGCGTATCCGCGCTGCGGGGAGCACCACATTCGGCAAATTGACGGAATTGCGGATGACGCCTTCCTCCAGATAATCCTTAAGCTCATCCGCTGCCATTGCCGCGCAGTTATCCTCTGATTCCGGCGTAGATGCGCCAAGATGCGGAATCGCGATTACGCCGCTCTCACCGATCAGCTCATCTGAGGGGAAATCGGTTGCATAAGCCGCCACTTTGCCATTTTGGAGAGCTTCCAGGATATCCTTAGAATTGACCAGGTCGCCACGCGCAAAATTGACGATGCGCACGCCGTCCTTCATTTTCGCAATCGATGCTTTGCTGATAAGACCACGAGTCTCCTCCGTCAGGGGAACATGCACGGTAATATAATCGCTTTTTGCAAAAATATCATCCAGGCTTGTGGCATGCTTAATATCACGGGACAGGCTCCACGCGGCGTCTACAGAGAGATAGGGATCATAGCCATATACCTGCATGCCTAAGCTCTTTGCTGCATTTGCAACCAAAATTCCGATTGCGCCAAGGCCGACAACACCCAGCGTTTTGCCCTTAATCTCCGGGCCGGTAAAGGCCGATTTTCCTTTTTCGACCAGCTTGCCGACCGCATCGCCTTCGCCTTTCAGCGTTTTACACCAATCAATCGCAGGCACGATCTTGCGGGAGGTGAGCAGCAGGGCACAGAGCACGAGCTCCTTTACCGCGTTGGCATTCGCGCCAGGCGTGTTGAAAACCACAATGCCTTGTTCGCTACAGGCATCCACTGGGATATTGTTAACGCCTGCGCCTGCACGGGCAATTGCCACCGTTTTTTGATCGAGCTCCATCTCATGCATGGAAGCCGAACGAACCATAATCGCATCCGGCTGCGCAATTTCATTGCCATGCGTGTATTGCTCCGCTGGCAGCCGATCAAGGCCTGTGGCGGAAATTTTATTTAATGTGAGAATTTGATACATGATAATTTCCCGCTTTCTGCTAGACTAAAATTTATTTCATTACGCATTTTCTGATTCGAATTTCTTCATAAACGCAACCAATTTTTCCACGCCCTCAATTGGCATTGCGTTATAGATTGACGCACGCATACCGCCAACCGTGCGATGACCCTTTAAGTTGACAAAACCAGCGGCAGTTGCCTCCTTGATGAATTTTGCGTTAAGTTCGTCGCTATCCGTCACAAAGGGGACATTCATCAGGGAGCGATCCTCCGGCACAACCGTGCCGCGGAACATCTTGCTCTCATCCAGGAAATCATAGAGGATTTTTGCTTTTTGACGTTGCGCTCCCTCATTGCCTCCAGGCCGCCAATGGATTTGATCCATTCCAACACCAGCTTACAGATATAAATTGTATAGCAAGGGGGCGTATTGTACATCGAGCCGTTATCTGCATGCACCTTATAATCAAGCATCGTGGGCGTGATGTCGCGCGCGTTTCCGATCAAATCCTCACGGACGATTACGATTGTCAGGCCTGCGGGCGCCACATTTTTCTGTGCGCCGCCGTAAACCATGCCGAATTTTGTAACATCCAGCGGCTCAGAAAGGAAGCAGGAAGAGATATCCGCCACCAACGGTACGTCGCCTGTCTCCGGCAGATCATGATAAACTGTGCCATAGATCGTATTATTCATGCAGATATAGAAATAATCCGCATCCGGCGTGAAATCTGCTTTGTCGAGCTTTGGGATGTAAGAAAAGGTTTTATCCTTTGATGAGGGCAACAATATGTGCATCGCCATATTTGCAGGCCTCTTTGATAGGCCTTATTTGCCCACTGGCCGGTGACAACATAATCCGCCTTGCCGCTGCCATTCATCAAATTGAGCGGGATTGCAGCAAACTGAGTAGACGCGCCGCCCTGTAAAAAAAGCACCTTATAATTTTCCGGGATATTCATCAACTCGCGCAGTAGGCTTTCCGCGCTACGGATAATTCCCTCATATTCTTTTGAACGGTGGGACATCTCCATAACGGACTGCCCACAGCCCTCATAATCGAGCATTTCATCGGCTGCTTTGCGCAGCACTTCCTCCGGCAGCATGGACGGGCCGGCAGAAAAATTGTAAACTCTGGACATTCTTTCATTACCTCCACTGATTCATATGCGTGATTGCCTTCTATTATATCGATACCAGCGTTAGAAAGTCAATAGATTGATAATTTTTTAACAACTATTTTTTAAAAAAAATTTGTTTATGTCTAAAACTTGTCCATATTTTTAACAATAAATTAAATAGAGTTGCCTTTCATTTTTTATCTCTGTTGCTCTATGTTACCGCCCAATTTTTTCATTATAAAAATTTAGAAAAATTGGTTTTCATACTAAAAAGCCCTTTATTTTCTATGTAAGCGCTTCTCTTTTCAAACAGAAAGCCAGAGTTAAAACTCTGGCTTTCTTTCACAATCTAAACGATTTCTTTTTATTCGCTTTTTGGCTCAATTTTTTCCATAGAGAGGAGCCGCCCCTACATCCCGATGCGGAGCACGGGAAGGGGATGGCTGGTTCTTCTCTCTAGATGAATGATTGTTAAAATCCCGTTTTGGGCCTTTTATATCACGCCCACGGCCGCCACGGTTATTATGATACCCCCCGCGACCACGATTCTGATTACCACCGTGCGTGGGTTTTACACCTTCTTCAAGAGAAATAACCACTCTGCGATCGCTATCTGATCCGATCGAATGGGATTTGACGCCTTCAATCTCCTGGATTTCCGTATGAATCACGCGGCGTTCATAAGGATTCATTGGCTCTAATACAACATTACGGCCGTATTTCAACACTTGGCTTGCGCTTTTACGGGCAAGGCCGCGCAGTGTTTCATCCCGTTTCTCTCGATAATCGCCCACATTTAGGGAAACACGGATATATTCCTCTGTACCACGATTGGCGACCAAGCTTGTCAGGTATTGCAGTGCATCGAGCGTTTCTCCCCGGCGGCCAATGATGGCGCCATGATTTTCGCCGCATTCCAGATCAAGCCTATAATGGCCATCTTCCTGTATTTCCTTTACCGTTACATCCGGGATGCCCATTCCGTCCAGAACACGTGTGAGATAATCGATTGCTTTCCCCGCTGGAGACTCTTCATAGGACGCTCGTACTTTTGCAGGCGCGCCTCCAAAAAGCCCAAAGGTTTTCTTCACTGGCATTTCCAGTACTTCGATCTTTACCTCGACATCCTCCGGCGCTGCAAGCTCTGCAACTGCTCTTGCCCGCGCCTCTTCAATCGTGACGCCTGTGCAGATTGCCTCTTTTAACATGTCCTTCACCACCTGTTATCGTTATGAACCGGCGCGCATTACGCTTCCATTTCACGCTGCGCGACCCGTTTCATATTTTCTTCTTTAGAACGGCGGTTGACCGTTTCTTCTACCATCATTTTTGCTATGATCTTTTTAGGGCTATGTGTATAATTGAGCAGGATCATCTGCGCAAATGCAATGATATTGGACATAATCCAATAAATACCCGCCCCAGCGGGGAATTGGAACGCGATCACAAGGGAAAACAGCGGCATGCCAAAGGCCGTGCAGCCCATCATCGGGTTTTTCGCCATTTCGGGATTGGTCTGCTTCTGGCGGATCCAAGTATAGATACCGGACGCCATAGCCGACAGGCCAGAAAAAAGAGGAACAAGCAACAGAATCAATTCCTGTTTGCTGGCAGACCCAATATGAGAAAGCGTCGCTACGCTGGGCGTTTCCGCAAGTGGAGTGCCAAACATCGTATAATCGAAGCCGCGCAGCTTATCAATAATTTCAGCGGATAGATTCGGGAGCTTTGCAATCACCTCGTCTAGATGGTTGAACACCTGAAGCTCCAGCAGATTCTGCTTGATAGAAGTATCTCCCAAAAGACCCTGGACGATCTTCGTCATTTCACCAACCGTATTGGAATCTACGCCTAGCACATATTGGATTGGATAATAAATCACACCCAACAGGCCAAAAATAACCGGCAGCTGAATCAACATTGGCAGGCAGCCGGCGCTCATGGGATTATAGCCCTCGCGCGAATAAAGGGCCTGCATTTCTTCATTGAGCTTGACCTGATTGCCCTTATATTTTTCTTGCAGTTTTTTGATTTTCGGCTGCAACCGCATCTGCTTTGCCGTGCCCTTTTGCTGGCTGATGGAGGAGGGGAGAAGAATCAGCCGGAATAAAAGGGTGAATAGAAACAAAGCAAGTCCGTAATTACTCACCAGATCATAAAAATCCGGAAAATAAAACCGAATGGTAGATATAAAAAAACTCAAAAACTCCATGAACAGCCTCCGTAAATTTCAATGAGGTATCCTAATTTGAAAATATCATCCCGCAGCAAATAAACGGCATAATATCTATTTTGAAATTAATATGATTTTTATTAATTTTATGAGGGAAAATATTTATTTTTAGGAGGCACAGGATCATATCCACCCGGAAAAAGCGGATTACACCGCAAAAGCCTCCACAAGGCCAGTGCACCGCCCTTACATGCGCCAAAACGCTCAATTGCCTCCACGGCATACTGGGAGCAGGTAGGATAAAAACGGCAGCGTGGCGGAAACAAAGGCGAAATTTTTTTTTTTGATAAAAACGAATCATGGAAAGAAACGCTTTTTTCATAGATCCTTTTTCTCCTTGGAGGGGATCACGCCCGCCGCGCAGAGCTGCTTTTTCATCACTTTCTCAAGCTCCGTGCTTTTGATCCACTTCGTACGGCCTCTGGCAACAAAAACAATATCCCAATTGCCTAAAACCTCTTCCGACAAAGCAAAAAAAGGCTGCACGAATCACGCGCTTCGCACGATTACGCTCCACTGCATTGCCGATCTTCTTGCTTGTTGTGATCCCAAACCGGCAAATTCCCGCGCGGTTTCTCATTACATAGGTCACCAACGCAGGATGAGTAAACGATTTTCCCCGCATATATAGGCGGCGGAAATCTGTATTTCGATTCAATGAAATATAGTCAGCCAAAACGATCCTTTCGCTTTCAAGGGCATGCAGAAAATGTGCTGCTGCTTTGGCTTGAAGCAGCAGCACATAAAAAACTGCAATTAATAGGTCAGCTGCTTTCTGCCCTTTGCCCTGCGGCGGGCAAGAACCTTGCGGCCGTTTCTATCGGCCATTCTTTTTGCGGAAGCCATGCTCCATCTTCCGATGCCTTTTTTTCGGCTGATACGTTCTTTTCATAATTTTCTTACCTCCATTCCACCGGGGTATCCTTTTTTGCATTTTCTGGCGAATGGTTTCTCCGCCGGAAAAAATACAGTATTCGCTTCTATGCAACCTTGCAGAGATTCATTATATATCAGACCTTCTCGCCCTGTCAATCTTTTTTTTTGCAGAAAACCTTTCTATTTCAGTCTTTCTTTCCACAATCCATCGGAAAGGTTGTTGAAAACCACGCCATTTTGTGATAGAATTAAATAGATTGAGCAGGAATAGCAGATGAAAAAATTCGGCGTTTTCAGATACCCGCCTGCACCCTTTTCATCCCAATATACAACTGCCGTAAAACATAGAGGAGCGGTCAAAATCATGAATTCCTTTCTGGAGATTTGGAAATCGGTACAGGATTATTGCAAAACGCAAATTACAGAGGTAGCCTTTAATGTTTGGATTGCGCCGCTAACGCTCGTCCGTCTAGATGACAGCACGGCTTTGTTAACGATTGAAGACACCTTGAAAAAAAGAAATTGTCGCCGTTAAATTTAACGATCTTCTCTGCGAAGCGTTTGAGCAAGTGCTAGGCTTCCCGGTGCGTGTAGAAATCATTGTTGCAGACGAGGTAAAAGAACCGGAATCGGAACCAACACAAAGTGAAGAATATGAATATACCTTTGAAACCTTTATTGTCGGCTCTTCTAATAAATTTGCCCATGCGGCTGCCCAAGCGGTTGCAGCAAATCCAGGCGGCGCATATAATCCACTTTTTATCTATGGAAATTCCGGGCTGGGCAAAACACATCTTCTCAATGCAATCTGCTATGAAATCCGCCTTTCAAACCCCAATTCAGATATTCTCTATGTACGGGGCGAAGATTTTACAAACGAGTTGATCACATCTATTGCAGAAAAAAAAAGATGATTGATTTTCATAATAAATACCGGAAGGTTGATGTTTTACTTGTTGACGACGTGCAATTTATTTCTGGTAAAATCCAAACGCAGGAAGAATTTTTTCACACCTTTGAAAATTTATCTCAAGCAGGCAAGCAGATCGTTTTAACCTCTGATCGGCCCCCCAAAGAAATTTTAACGCTGGAGGACAGGCTCCGTACCCGGTTTGAATGGGGTTTGCTTGCGGATATCCAGCCGCCCGATCTTGAAACGAGAATCGCTATCGTGAAACGCAAGGCACAGCTTCTCAACATTGGCCTTCCAGATGATGTAACCGAATATATCGCCCAAAAGCTGAAAACAAATATCCGCCAACTAGAGGGCGCAGTGAAACGGATGAAAGCCTATCATTCTATTGAAGGCCACCCGCCTACGATTCTTTTTGGCCCAAAGGGCAATTAAGGATATTTTAAGCGACAGCCAGCCTGTTCCAGTCACCGTGGAAAAAATTATTCAGGAGGTAGCCAGAACATATGGCATCACAGAGGAGGATATCCGCTCCAATAAACGTGATTCCACTACCTCTAAAGCACGGCAAGCGGCGATGTATATTGTCCGCGAAGTAACCGGCCTACCAATGAAGGCGATTGGAGATGAATTTGGAGGCCGCGACCATTCCACCGTTCTTTATACACTGACAAAAATTGAAAAAGAAATGGAAAAGAACCCCTCCTTAAAAGCAACAATTTCCGATACCATTAAAAATATACAGGATCAATAAATCCCCGATTGGAGGAATTTTTTTCCACTCTTTTATCCACATTCCACAGTGCCTTTTCCACATAGATGTTTAAAAAAAGAAGTTCACAGCAGTTTTCAAAATCTATCCCGCGTTTTTCCCCAGAGTCGAATTCCATTCTTTCCCCGCTGGGAAAAGGAAAAAACTGCTTTTCCACCGTTTCCACTGCCCCTATGACTAATACTATTTATAAGAATGATAAGATACCCTTTCTTTTTCCAAAAACCATAGCGCGATATACATTACGATTTCAGAAATATAGGAGGAACCCACATGAAAGTAATCTGCGATGCGCTTGCTCTAGCGGAAGCTTGCAGTAATGTTCAAAGAGCTGTGTCTACCAAGGCCTCTATTCCGGCTATCGAAGGCATTTTAATGAAGGCCGAGGATCATGAGCTAACTTTGACCGGATATGATTTAGAGGTTGGAATTACGACTTCCATTGAAGCGCGCGTAGAGCAGGAAGGCAGCATTATTCTAAATGCTAGATTACTATGCGATATTCTACTCCGTCTCCTGGGGAGAGTGTTTCCGTTGAAGCAGATGAACGGCAGATGACGATCATCCATAGCGGCGAGGCGGAATATAGCCTAATTGGTATTGCGGCGGATGAATATCCGGAGCTTCCTTCTGTAACGGGTGGTTACCCTGTAACCATTGCAGAAGAACTGTTGAAAAATATGATCCGTCAAACAATTTTCGCTGTGGCGGTCAACGATAGTAAGGAAGTTCATAAGGGCGTAAAATTTGAAGTGGAGAATGGCACAATCCGCTTGATTGCCGTAGATGGCGTGCGCCTTGCGGTACGCACTGAGCAGATTGATTATAGTGGAACGGAAATTTCCTTTGTCGTTCCCTCCAAAACCCTCTCTGAGGTGACAAAGTTGCTTGGGGATGAGGAAGGCGTTGTTTCTATGGGCGTTGGAAAACGTCATATCGTGTTCGAGGCGGGCGGTTATCACATCATTTCCCGCTTATTGGATGGCGATTTTCTCGATTATAAAAGCGCGATTCCGTCTAATAATGCCACGCATGTTCGGGTAAACACCAAATTGTTTATCGATAGTATTGAGCGCACCTCTCTTTTGATCACAGACCGCCTGAAAAGCCCGGTGCGTTGTGTGTTTGATGAAAATACAATCCGCATCTCCAGCATCACTTCTTTGGGCAGCGCAAATGATAAAATTGATGCGGTGATTGATGGCAATCGAGTGGAAATTGGGTTTAACAATCGCTTTATGCTGGAGGCATTGAAGGTAGTGGATACAGATGAAGTGCGTATCGAGCTTAACGGCGCGGTATCGCCCATTTTGATTCTTCCGCCGGAAGGTGATAGCTTCCTTTTCCTTGTTTTGCCGGTGCGTTTGAAAAATGAAAACTGAAGGTTGATAGGAGCATAAGCTTATGAAAGTAAAAGTCAGGGTGGTGCAAAAGGGGAAGCCTCTCCCACCGGAAAAAGTGTGTATTTCAACGGAATATATCCGCCTTGACGCTTTTTAAAGCTGGCGAATGCGGTGCAAACCGGCGGCCATGCCAAAATAGTGATTCAAAATGGAGAAGTGGCTGTGAATGGTGAGGTGTGCCAAATGCGGGGAAAAAAAAGCTGCGGCCAGGTGATGTTGCTTCTTTTGAGGAAAAACAATATGAGGTATCGGCCTTATGAAAGTGACCAGGCTTTCCGCGATTCATTATCGAAATTTGAAGGAACTTGAGATTTATCCGCAGGAAGGCGTTAACATCATTTATGGAGAAAATGCGCAGGGAAAAACAAACCTGTTGGAGAGCATCTGGATGTTTACCGGTTGCCGTAGCTTTCGCGGTGCAAAAGATGCAGAGCTGATATCGCTGAAAAATGAGGCTGCGCGGCTTGAAATGGATTTTTATGCAGAGGGACGGGAGCAGGAGGCTACCCTTCTTCTAGATGAAAAACGGCATGCTGTTTTAAATGGGATACCATTGCCGTCCGCTTCTAAATTGATAGGGGAATTTCGCGCGGTTGTATTTTCTCCAGCTCATTTATCTTTGGTGAAAGAGGGGCCTGTACAGCGTAGGCGGTTTTTGGATTTGGCGCTGAGCCAGTTAAGGCCGCGCTACGCATCACTGCTCAGCCAATATAACCGGGCGCTTGCACAGCGGAATATATTATTGAAAGATATTGCTTACCATTCAGAATTAATGGATACACTTGCTATTTGGGATGAGAGGCTTGCTATGTTGGGCGCTCAAATCATCTATCAAAGGCGTTCTTATGTAGATCGTATGCAGGAAAGCGCGGTTGCTTTCTACCATGGTTTATCCCGCGGCAGGGAAGAACTCAGCCTTGCCTACGCCTCTTCCATAGAAGGCCGGTCAGCAGAAGAGATCGCTTATGAGTTAAGCGAAAAGCTAACGAAAAACCGTGCGGAGGATTTAAATAATGGCAGTACTTCCGTTGGCCCGCACAGGGATGATTTGGAGATTTATGTGGATCAATTATCGGCTCGTATCTATGGCTCCCAGGGCCAGCAGCGCTCCTGCGCGCTTTCTATGAAACTCAGTGAGGCGGCGTTAATCCGCGAAATCACAGGGGAACAGCCGGTTGCTTTGCTCGATGACGTCATGAGTGAGCTGGATGCGGGCAGGCAGGATTATATTTTGAATCATATTGAGGGTTGGCAGGTATTTATCACCTGTTGCGAGCCGTCTTCCCTACTCCGTTTGTGTGATGGAAAAACGTTTTCCCTGCATAGCGGATCTTTGGAAGAAACAGCATAAATGAGAACCAAGTATCATTCAAAGAAAAGGGGCGATGGCATTGTATCTGCATTTGGGACAGGATACGGTTGTTACGCTGGATGAAATTATTGGTATTTTTGATTTGGATACGACAACTGTTTCGAAATCGACAAGAAATTATTTGACGAATGCGGAGAAGGCCGGGGATGTGGTCAATGTATCAATGGAGCTTCCCAAATCCTTTATTGTTTGCGCAAGCCATGTCAGGCCAAGCGGCAGGATGATTTATATTTCACAGATTTCTTCCACAACGCTGCTGAAGAGGACAGAGTTTATGGATAAATTGGCAAATATTTGAGAAAGATTTTAGGTTAGGGAATGTCTGAAGCTGATGGATTCGAAAAGGATGCATTCAGCGGAAATTGGAGGGCTTCAGGTTTGGATATACAGGAAAAAAATGAATTTGCCGAACAGGGAAGGGCGCTGACCCAAGAACAGCAGGAAGAGGAGAAGATGGATACGACCGTATCTGAAAAATATGATGCGGATCAAATCCAGGTTCTAGAGGGGCTTGAAGCGGTTCGTAAGCGCCCCGGCATGTATATTGGCTCCACTGGGCCTAAGGGACTGCATCATCTTGTTTATGAAATTGTAGATAACTCAATTGATGAGGCACTCGCCGGCTTTTGTACCCATATTGAAGTGGAAATATTGCCGAATGACATTATCACTGTACGGGATAATGGGCGCGGTATCCCCGTCGGTATCAATGAAAAATCTGGTATCCCGGCAGTAACGCTGGTTCTTACAGTGCTGCACGCGGGCGGTAAATTCGGCGGCAGCGGATATAAAGTATCAGGCGGTTTGCATGGCGTGGGCTCTTCGGTTGTAAATGCATTGTCAGAATGGATGGAGATTGAGGTTTCCCAAGATGGGCATATCCATTATCAGCGCTTTGAGCGCGGTAATATTGCATCAAAGCTGACAGTGATCGGAGATACCGATGAAACCGGCACGTTCATTAAGTTTAAAGCAGATCCGGAAATTTTTCTGGAAACGACGGTTTATGAATATGAAGTGCTTCAACGCAGGTTGCGCGAGCAGGCTTTTTTTAAACGCAGGGTTATCTATCACCTTAACAGATAGCCGTGATCCGGAAAATATCGTCAGCGAAAAGTTTTGCTATGAGGGCGGAATTTCTTCTTTTGTAGAATATATTAATGAGAGCCGCAAGCTGACGCCGTTGCATGAAAAGCCGATTCATCTTATTACTGTGGCGGGAGATCGTTCGGCAGAAGTCGCTATGATGTATAACGATAGTTATAATGAAACCATTCTTAGCTTTGCCAATAATGTGCATACGATTGATGGCGGAACGCATGAAACAGGTTTCAAAACAGCTTTAACCCGCGTATTCAATGATTATGGCCGAAAATATGGAATTCTCAAGGAAAATGATAAAAATTTATCCGGTGACGACGTGCGTGAAGGTTTGGTAGCCGTGGTCAGCGTGAAATTGACAGATGCACAGTTTGAAGGCCAAACGAAGGGAAAGCTTGGAAATACCGACATGGGTCAGATGGTTTCCCAAATGATCTATGAAAAATTGATGACGTTTTTTGAAGAAAATCCGGCTGTGATCAAGGCGATTTATGCAAAAGCATTGGATGCTGCGCGTGCCCGTGAAGCAGCGCGTCGGGCGCGGGATCTTGCGCGCCGGAAATCTGCTCTGGAGGGAAATTCCCTTCCAGGTAAACTGGCCGACTGCACAGACCGAAATCCAGAGAATACAGAGATTTATATTGTAGAGGGCGATTCGGCAGGCGGCTCCGCGAAAGAAGGCCGTGACCGTACCTTCCAGGCGATTTTACCCCTGTGGGGCAAAATGCTGAATGTTGAAAAATCCCGTCTTGATAAAGTAATCGGCAACGAGAAGCTGATGCCGGTTGTGACTGCGCTTGGAACCGGCATTGGAGATGAGTTTGATATTACTAAGCTTCGGTATCACAAGGTTGTCATTATGGCGGATGCAGATGTGGACGGCGCACATATTCGCACGCTGATGCTCACCTTTTTCTTCCGATATATGCGCCCCTGATTGACAGCGGTTATATTTATATCGCCCAACCACCATTATTTAAAGTCAGTAAAGGTAAAAAAGTGAAATATGCCTTTTCTGATGAGGAAAGGGATGAATTTATCGCGGAGTTTGGCGGAAATTGCGATGTTCAGCGCTATAAGGGCCTTGGTGAGATGGATCCGCAGCAGCTATGGGAAACCACGATGGATCCGGAGTTTCGCACAATGCTCCGTGTTACCCTGGAGGATGCGATGCAGGCAGATGAAACCTTCTCTATTTTGATGGGGGATAAGGTGGAGCCGCGGCGTGAATTTATCGAAAAAATGCAAAATATGTTCAGAATCTCGATATCTAAGCAAGTTTTCAATGAAATTGGAGCAAAAATTAAATTTGCTGCAACAAAACCCGGCTGCGGCAGCTCTATAATAAAGGATGGACTTACATGAATTACGAAGATCAAAAGATTATTGATGTAGACCTGAATAAGGAAATGCGCAAATCCTTCTTGGATTATTCGATGTCCGTCATTGTTTCGCGCGCCCTGCCGGATGTTCGGGATGGCCCCTCAAGCCAGTGCACCGCAGAATCCTTTATACTATGTATGAGAGAAACCTGACTCCGGATAAGCCCTATCACAAGTGTGCCGCAACGGTGGGTGCAGTGCTTGGCGATTATCATCCGCATGGCGATATGTCGGTTTATGACGCGATGGTACGCTTGGCGCAGTCTTTTTCCATGCGCTACATGTTAATAGATGGCCATGGCAATTTTGGCTCTGTGGATGGAGACCCGCCTGCCGCTTACCGTTATACAGAATCACGCATGAGCAAGATGGCAATGTCTATGTTGACGGATATTGAAAAGGAAACCGTCGATTACATGCCAAACTATGATGACAGTAGAAAAGAGCCGGTAGTTCTTCCATCCCGGTTCCCCAATCTTTTGGTTAACGGCTCCACTGGCATCGCAGTTGGTATGGCAACAAATATTCCGCCGCACAACTTGCGGGAAGTGATCGACGGCATGTGCTGCTTGATCGACAACCCTGACGCTGGCCTGGAAGAGCTGATGGAGCACATTAAAGGCCCAGATTTTCCGACCGCCGGCATTGTAATGGGCCGTTCGGGCATCCGCGCTGCCTATGGAACAGGCAGAGGTAAAATTATTGTGCGCGCCAGGGCGGAGATTCAGGAGACGAAGAACGGCCGTTTTTCAATTGTCGTTTCCGAGCTCCCCTATCAGGTCAATACGGCGCGCCTGATTGAAAACATTGCGGAACTTGTAAAAGAAAAGCGGATTGAAGGCATATCAGATATTAACGACTATACTTCCCGCGAGGGAATGCATATGGTGGTTGATCTGAAGCGGGATGCTAACCCACAGGTTGTTCTTAACCAGCTCTATACCTTCACGCAAATGCAGACGACCTTCGGTGTTATTATGCTCGCGCTTGTCAATGGAGAGCCGCGGGTTCTAACGCTGAAGGAAGTGCTCCGAAATTATATTGATTTCCAATGTGAAGTGGTCGTTCGGAGGACACGTTATGATCTGCGCAAGGCGCAAGAGCGCGCGCATATTTTGGAGGGCCTTCTGATTGCCCTGGATTTTATCGATGAAGTCATCGAGATTTTGCGCTCCTCAAAAGACCAGCCGGAAGGCCGTGAACGGCTTATGCAGCGCTTTGGCCTTGACGAACCCCAAGCGCAGGCCATTGTGCAAATGCGTCTTGGTCAATTGACTGGCTTGGAGCGCCATAAGATTGAAGAAGAAATGGCGCAGTTGAAAGAAAAAAAATTGCGGAGTATATGGAGATTCTCTCTTCTGAAACTCGTGTTCTGGAGATCGTAAAAGAAGAAGCGCTTGTTTTGCGCGACAAATACGGGGATGACCGCCGTACAGAAATTGCAAATATAAGTGGAGAAGTGGATATTGAGGATTTGATTCCAGAGGAAACCTGCGTCTTCACCATGACAACGCTTGGCTACATTAAACGTCAGCCGGTGGATACCTATCGAATTCAAAAGCGCGGTGGCCGCGGCGTGATTGGTATGGCGCGGCGCGAGGAAGATGTGGCGGAAACCATGTTTACCTGCTCCACACATGATTATGTGATGTTTTTTACTTCTGACGGCCGCACATACCGGTTGAAAGGGTATGAGATCCCGGAGGGAAGCCGCACGAGCAAAGGCATGAATATTGTAAATCTGCTGCCGATTACGCCAGATCAAAGTCAATGCGATGATTCGTGTGCCGGAATTTTCTGAGGGGCAGTATCTTTGCATGGTAACGCGGAAGGGGATTATCAAGCGAACGGAGTTGGAAGCCTATCGCAACGTTCGGAAAAACGGCGTGATTGCCATTAGTCTCGATGAAAACGATGAGCTTGCCTGGGTGCATTTAACCAGTGGAGAAGATGATCTTTTGGTTGCAACGAGGAAGGGAATGTCCATCCGCTTCCATGAAACAGATGCACGGCCGCTCGGCAGAACGGCCCGTGGTGTGAAGGCTATTGAGCTTTCAGAGAGCGACGAAGTAGTAGGAATGGCAGTGCTCAAAGAGGATGGTACAGTTTTGACTGTAAGTGAGACAGGATATGGCCGCCGAAGCGAGGTGACAGATTACCGACTTCAATCCCGTGCCGGAAAAAGGTACGATCAACTATCATACCGAAAAAATACGGGGATGTGGCCGCGGTGCGTTTAATCCGGGAGGAAGAAGACGTTTCTGATCTCCTCAGATGGTATTATCATTCGCATTCCAACAGATGAAATTCGCCTTTGTGCCCGCCCTTCAAAAGGTGTGCGCGTGATGCGTGTGAATGAAGGGGAAAAAGTGGTCACACTCACAAGCGCAGATCATGATGAAGGGAAGAGCAAAATTCAGGCGCAGAGGGCGCAGAGATAGAAGAGCAAGCGGATCAAGTGGAAGCAGAACCTGATGAGGCGTAAAAGCGCCGAACGGTTGACGTTGGAATGGCAGCTATTTGATTGCGATTTTGCGGCGTTTGCATAGGAAACCCCGTTTTTATTGGAAATATCCGGTGAATCCTTGCAGAATTCACCGGATTTCGGTATAATGAATGCTATTCATTCCGTTTTTAGATAGGAAACAGAATAAGGGAGTGGAACGCACGTGAAAGACGATCAGAAAATGAAGCATAAAAATATAAACAACAAACAACGCATCAAGAACAACCCGATCAAATGTCCCCAGCAATCAGTCGGATTGGATGCAGCCGGCAGATCAAAATCCTGCAACGGGGAAATCCTTTTGGAAGGATCGCTTTATACCATTTTGGATGAAAAACAAAAACGCAATTTAAAAAATTTTGATCAGCGTTTTTGCCATCTTGATCGTGGCCGTGGTAGTAGTCGCTTTACTGTATGTTAATAATTTACTGAACTTGATAGGTCCAGAAGATCCAAACAATCCAAATAACGGCGTTGAAGATCAAATTTATGATGAGAAGGATTTCGCGGAAATCGACGGTATTAAGGATGCGAATTCCCTCAAAGATCTCGTGAAAAAATGGGCGACCAATGGTGGTGAAAAATATTCGAGCCGTAATGTCATCAATGTGCTTTTGATCGGGCAGGATGACGGGCGTTCTGATTCAATGATCTTGGCCTCTATTAATAAAAAAAAGACAGATCAAATCACGCTTGCCTCTTTCTTTCGGGATAGTTATTCTTATATTAACTATAACGGGGAAGATCGCTATACGAAAATGAATGCCGCTTATGCCTGGGGTGGGCCCGAGCTATTAATTGAAACGCTGGAAAATAACTTCAAAGTTGAAATTGATTATTATGTGACAGTGAATTTTGAAAACTTTTCAAAAGCGATCGATGCGATCGGCGGCGTTTATGTAGACGTTCAACCTTATGAATCAGAGTATATTCGCAGGACAAGCCGGTTTAAAAATTTCCCAGTAGGGGAACATGTGCTTCTCAATGGAGATGAGGCGTTGGTTTTCAGCCGGATCCGAAAGAGCGACGCCGATAGCGATATCAGCCGCACACGCCGGCAGCGCCAAGTGATCACCGCTCTGATTCAGCAATCCAAGAGCGCCTCTCTTGGCCAATTGAATAGCTTGGCGAATAAAATTTTACCATATGTAAATACGAATATACCCAAATCGACAATTCTCTCATATGGTACGCAGGCAATTCTACAGGGATGGATGAATTATCCGATCAATCAGATTACGGTGCCAAGTGAAGAATATCGACAGGGTCAGTATATCAATGGCGTTTCCTTTATTATTGTTGACTATCAGGCTGCGGCCCGTGAGCTCCAGATGGCATTATATGGAAATAGCAATATTCCAGACGGCAATCATGTTTCGCCTTTTGATTTGGATTTGAGCTCCTCCAGCAGTTCGGGATCCAATTCCAACAAAGGGAATAATGGTTCCTCCTCTAACTATGTGGAGCCCACCTCCAATCAACAGCAGCAAGAAACAACAGATTTCTATAACCAGGAGACAACGGGTGAGGAGGATGAAAGCAATATCACCCAGCCGGTAACGAGTGAGCCCTCGACGTCAACGGAGGAGAACACAAGCACAAATGAGGGAAATGAGCCTTTCCACACGCAAGAGAACATGACAAAAGAAAGCCGGCCTCAATTTAGCTTTTGAAACAATTCATTGTATAAAAAAAACGTTTCGTTCTTGTTTGGAGCGAATTCTCTTTCTTTGGTGATTAAAATTAGAAAAGCCAATTCTATCGTCTCTAAAAAGGATAAAAAATGCTGCTGGGATGTATATATTTGCATCCCAGCAGTATTTTTTAATGCTTGCAATCGCAGAAAAAGCCAGATGCCGCGGCATATTTGCCTGCGGCACTTGGTATTCCCTCTTATTTTAGTTTTCGTGCAAGATTATAGGCTCCATGCGTTGCCTGTGCGATGCGGCCAATTTGCTTTGCATCCCCAATCAGGAATGCTCGTTCAAAGCAATCTTTGATTTCCTCATAAAGCGCGTTATCACTGCGAACCCCCACGGACATCACAACCTGCTCGGCTGGCTTTTCAATTTGCGTTCCCCCAGCCGCAGGCTCCAGAGTGATGGTGTTTTTGCCTACGCTTGCAAGCTTCCAACCAGTGAGAAATTCAACGTTAAGCGCTTTCAGGCGAGGGAGGATATCCTCCGTATGCTGGTGATAGGTGCCGGGCGCAATCTGATCTGCCATTTCTATAATTGTTACTTGATTGCCTTGCTCTGCGAGCAGATCAGCTGTTTCCAGGCCGGTCATGCCGGAGCCGATCACTGCAATCTGTTTTCCTTCCAGTTTTACGCTGCCATTGAGAACCTCTGTTACGGTGCAGACATGCGGCTGATCCGCACCGGGAATACGGGGATGAATGGCATCCCCGCCGGTTGCAATGATCACTGCATAGGGGTTGAGCTCTTTGAGCATTGCGGAGTTTGCTTTTGTATTCAAGCGGATTTCCGCGCCGGCTCTGCGTGCCGCCCGTTCTAGATCCTCAAAGCACCAATCGATTTTTTCCTTCCGCGGCGGCTTATCTGCTAACTGAAGCTGACCGCCTACAAAGGCCTCCTTTTTCCAAAACAATGGGTTGGAAGCCTCGTTTCCCCAACACCTCCGCGGCAGTTAGACCTGCCGGACCCGCGCCGACGATTGCCACGATACGACCATCGCCATCTTTCTTTGGCTCCTTGGGGATGCCAACCTCCCGACAAGTGCGAGGGTTCACGGCGCATTGACCAGGCCGATTCCGCACAGCGCCATCCAGCATGCTTTCAAAGCACCATAAGCAGCAGATACAGCGACGGATTTCTTCCGGTCGGCCGGCTTTTGCCTTATTGGCCCAATCCGGATCAGCCAGCAGGGGGCGCCCAAGGCTGATAAAATCCTGAATTCCCTCTTTCAACTGCTGCTCTGCTTGTTCCGGGGAACGGATCAAATTAGCGGCAAGAACAGGGATGGATACGTTTTGTTTCACTGTTTTGGCAAGATAGCTGCGCCATCCGGTTTGAAAACTAGTCGGCTCCAGCCAGTAATTCATGGTTTCATAGGTAGCGCTAGAAACGTCGATTGCATCAATTCCACATTCCTCAAGCCGCTTGGCAATTCGGATTCCTTCATCCAGCGTGATGCCTTCGTCTGCCGGATCACCAATTTCCCGATAGAATTCATCTACAGAAATGCGGGCGATAATTGGAAAATCAGCGCCGCATTGGCGGCGAATTTCGGCAATGATCTCTGTGATAAAACGCATCCGGTTATCAAAAGAGCCGCCGTATTCATCTGTTCTGCGGTTGGTGTAAGGGCTTAAAAACTCCTGGATTAAATAGCCATGCGCTCCGTGCAGCTCTACGCCATCTGCACCGGCGAGCTGAACCCGCTTCGCTGCGGCGCCGAATTCGCGGACAAGCTCTTTGATCTCCGCTGTCTTTAGCGCTCGTGTTTTTGCTTTTGCAACCGGCAGGGCACAGGGAGGGCGCTACAACTGGAGCAAGCAGTAGGCCTGTCTTTTCCACCATATCTGCATGCTGCGCAACTTTAAAGAAAATATCCCAATAGCCATGCCAATGGCGGCCTATTGCCCGCTTAGACGCCATGTTCCTACCAAAAGAGAGAGGTTCTGCCGGCCGGGATGGTGCAGCTGACAAAAACTTTGGCGCCGTGGCGATGGATTCGTTTCACCATTTTAGCAAAGGGCTCAATGTGTCGATCTTTGCTCATTTCAAGCTGGCGGGGAGCGGTCCATGCTTTTCATCAACACGTGTGGCCTCTGTGATGATAAGCCCCACGCCGCCTTTGGCGCGCTCCTCATAATACTGCATCATCTGTTCGCCGGGTGTACCGTCAAGTCCGCCGGTGCCCAAGACCATGGGGGGACATGACAACTCGGTTTTTTAGCTGGACGGTTCCAATTTGGCCCTCTGAAAACAATTTTTCATATTGCTGCATCTGTATTCTTCCCTTCTCTACTATCATAAACGGCAGATGCCGTTGATTAATCGTGCTCTGGATCTAAAAAGCCTGGAAAGATCTGTTAAATCATTTTGGTCGAAAAACTCAATCTCGATTGTGCCGCGATTTTCCTTTTTATTTAGATTCACCTTGATTCGGCGACCGAGTGAATTGGTTAAGGCTAGCTCTACTTCATCATAAAAGGTATCCCGGCGGAGAGGGTGGTTTTCCGGTTGTTTTTTTTTTCTTTGGCGGCAGCCTTTGCAAGCCGCTCTACTTCCCGAACAGAAATCTCTTTTTTTAAGATCTGATCGGCAATTTCCACCATTTTTTCTTCATCATTCAGGGAGAGAAGCGCGCGCATGCCCTGCTGAGATTTTTCCATCCCTAGTTAATTCCAAAATTGGGGTTGGGAGGGAGAGCAGGCGCAATGCATTTGCGATCGCAGGACGGGAACGCCCCACACGGGCAGCCGCAGTTTCCTGCGTTAGGCCATAGGTATGAATGAGCTGCTGCAATCCTTCTGCCTCTTCAATGGGATTTAAATCTTCTCTTTGCAAATTTTCGATTAATGCGAGCTCCATCATCTCGCTATCGCTCATTTCACGAATTACAACCGGTACCTCTGATAACCCTGCCCGGCGGGCAGCGCGCCAGCGGCGTTCTCCAGCCACAAGCTGATAGCTGCCATCTGGCATTGGGCGAACTAGAAGCGGCTGAATAACGCCGTGCTGCGCAATGCTATCCGCAAGCTCAGAGAGCGCCTTTTCATCAAAGGTTTTTCTGGGTTGATCCTTATTGGGCTCAATCTCATTGAGGCTGAGCTTTACAGCGCTGGCTGAGCTATTTTCCTCCACAGAATTATCTGCAAAAAGTGCATCCAGCCCACGCCCGAGGCCTCCTCTTTTTTGCTGCCATACACGAATTCATCCCTTTCCATTTAAACGCAAAAAATTCATCTGCAAATTCTTCATATGCGGAACTCCCGCGCGACGAACGGTCATAATATATGACCGGCTGGCCAAAGCTCGGCGCTTCTGAAAGGCGAACATTGCGTGGAATCACGCTGGAATATACCTTCTGTGGGAAAAAGCGCTTCACTTCGTCCACAACCTGCTGGGTCAGGTTTAGCCTTCCATCATACATCGTCAACAGTACACCCTCGATCTCCAGATGCGGGTTGTAGAGACGTTTGACCTGACGAACGGTGGACATCAGTTGGGATAGGCCTTCCAAGGCATAATACTCGCATTGGATCGGAACCATAATAGAGTCTGAGGCGCATAATGCATTGAGCGTAATGAGCCCCAAAGAGGGGGACAATCTAAAAAAATGAAATCATAAAGAGGCACAAGCTCGGCGAGCGCTGTGCGTAGCCGGGATTCCCGGCGTTGTGATTCAACGAGCTCCAGCTCTGCTCCCGCGAGACTCATGTTGGCGGGAAGAATATCGACATTGGCATATTGGCTGGAAACGACGGTTTCCAATGCGCTGACGCCGTTAATTAAAATATCATAGGTTGATTTTTCAATGGAGCGCTTATTCAGCCCCATGCCGCTGGTGGAGTTTCCTTGTGGATCGATATCTACAAGAAGCGTTTTTAAGCCATGTTCCCCGATCGATGCGCAAAGATTGACGGCGGTGGTCGTCTTTCCAACGCCGCCCTTTTGATTGACGATTGCAATTGTTTTACCCATTTTGTTGCTCAGGCCCTTCCTTGAAATGTCCATTTTCTTATCACAATATGAATTCTTTCAAATTATAACACAAAGCAGGAGAGAAAGAAAGGTTTCCGTTAGCTTTCCGTAAAAATTCGTTTCACGTGAAACATTAGCTCATACAGAAGTTATTAAAAAGTAAATTACAGGATCTTGTTAAAAATTTGAAAGAGACCTACTATAGATCGTATTAGAGAGGTGAAAAGAAAAAAAGTTTCACGTGAAACATTAACCACGGTATCTAAAGAGCAATACGCCTGTCAGCGGCCAAAATCAACGCTGGCGGCATCATCGTCCTTGGTAAGCATCAACCCGGCAACGAAAGTTACGCAGTCAGCCTCCGAAGATGCCCTAAAAACCGTGTTGCATTTTGTACAGTAAGGATAACATCAGTGAATAAAAAACAAAGCCGCCAAAGGAAGTCAATCGCACGCTAGTTGCGTTCTCAGGCTTAGCTGGCGTTAGCCAGCCTTCACCCTGCGGCTTTGTCATTTTGAGATTGCGTCCCATCGGTGATCTTGCAAGGTTTTTAACGAATATGGGATGAAAACTGCGATTGGTCCTGTTCACTGATGCGAAAGAATCGCATAATAAAATGGTTCGTTATTAATCATAGGCCTTAGAAAACAGAAAGAAGAATCTTTGTAAATAAAAAAATAACGGGACAGGCGAACAACCTGTCCCGTTACTGCGGATGTGGGGTGTGAAAGAGAAAAGATATGGTCTTTGTTTTGCGCTGTTTTTAGCGCAGGAAAAATGGGGAATTTATTCCAAAACGCGAATGCGTTATTGGCAGGAAAATCATGCACTGTCGGAGCAGGAGCGGATGACCGTTTCACCGTTTTTGGGAATACGGACAACATATTCAATATACTCATCCGTTTCTTTGCGGGAAGAGTCAGCGGAAATTCCGGCCCGTTTCATCGTATCGACTGCATGGTTTAAAGTGTTTATAAAAAAGTCGAACATCTTTGAAAAGTTTAATGGGTGCCTTCTTCTGTTTTTTTTTTTTGCAAATCAGGGGTATCTGTGTTTTTTCAGAAGCTGCTCAATGAGCTTTTCGCTTGCGAAACATTGAGTTTTTCCAATGCGATGTGATCGAGTGCTTCCTTCATTTGATTAGTGGTCTCCAGCCGGAGCAGAGCACGCGCATGGCGCTCTGTGAGCTGTTCCTGCTCCAAGGTGCGTCGGATTTCTTCCGGCAGCCGTAGGAGGCGAAGCTTATTGGAGAGCGTGGATTGCGCCATACCGAGCTTTCGCGCGGTTTCCTCCTGGCTTAGGCCATAAACATTCATCAATTTTTGTATGGCGTCAGCCTCTTCAAAAAAGCTGAGATCCTGGCGCTGCAAATTTTCAAGCAGGGAGAAGATCGCCGTTTTACGATCATCTGCATTGATGAGGATGGAAGGGATTTGTGTTAATCCAGCTAATCGGGCCGCGCGAAGCCGTCGCTCCCCGGCAATTAACTCATAGCCTCCAGGCACCGCCCGAACGGTAATTGGTTGTAAAATGCCATTTGCACGGATGCTTTGCGCAAGATTTGCAAGCTCTTGGCGGTCAAAATGGCGGCGTGGCTGCGTGGGGTTTGGCATAATTTCTTGCTCTGGAATCATAAGGATCGAACCGCCGGATTTTGGTTTTGGAGGGGACTTTTTTAACAAGGGCATATAAAGACCTCCTTCCTGATTGGGCTTGTCCATGTTTACAAGACAAGCTTATCAGGCAGGAGGGAAAAAGTCCAGTTTTTTTTTGATCGTGTAAAAACAGCCTGAAAACTGCTTTTTCTCTATTATACCAGCGGCTTTTTGGCAATTTGAGCAGAAGGGCGCGGATATTTTGGCGAAGTATGCGATATTTTTTGAATGATTGGTAGGCTGCGGCTGCCCGCTGAATCGATTTCGTAACGCTCCAGGCGCTCTAAGCTACCGCCTAAAAGGGAGATTGCAGGTTTTGCCTGTGTGAGTTCTTCGTCAATATCCCCTGCTTTAAGCGGGGTAAAAAACCACCCGGCTTGGCAAAGGGCAGGCAATATTCGCTCAGATCGCGTAAGTTAGAAACGGCTCTCGCAGTAACTAAATCAAATTGCTCCCGGTATCGAGAATTTTGCCCCGCTTCTTCTGCACGCCGGTGCAATGTTTCCGCCTGTAGGGCAAGCGAAGAGAGCGCCTGTTCCAAAAAGAGGAGCTTCTTTTGCTGTCCAGGAGCGTCAGTTGCAGATCAGGGCGGGCAATCAAAAGCGCAAGGCCTGGAAATCCGGCTCCCGTGCCCACATCAATCACTTTTGCGCCTTCAGTCGGCGAAAAAAAGAGAGAGCAGGGCGAGGCTGTCGATGAAATGTTTGGCGATTATTCCATCCGGCTCCTTAATTGCCGTGAGGTTTATTTTTTGATTCCATTCAAGGAGCAAGGCGGCATAGGCGTCAAAACGGGATAACGCGGTTTCATCCAGCTCCACTTTCCACCGTGCAGCGCCACGGCGCAGGGTTTCTATATCAATCATAACGAGACCCGCCTTCCTGTTGAGTAGTAGGATTGCTCTGACAGGCATCCTTACGTTTTTGCCCGGATGCAAGATAGATCAAAAGGACAGAGATATCCGCCGGGCTCACGCCTGAAATGCGGGAAGCCTGCCCAACGTTTTCCGGACGAATTTTTTGAAGCTTCTCACGCGCTTCCTTTCGCAACCCGGTAATGGATAGAAAATTGATTCCCTCTGGAAGCTTTTTTCCTCCAAACGGCGCATTTCATCAATTTGTGCCTGCTGACGTTTGATATAGCCTTCATATTTCAAACCGATTTCCACTTGCTCAAAGATTTCATCCGGAAAATTGGGCCGTGTTGGATCAAAAGGCTTTAACAGGCGATAGTTGAGTTGTGGGCGTTTGAGCAGTTCGCTTAAACGGACGCCTGTCTGAATGGGAGATGTTTCACGTGAAACAAGCAGATCATTGAACGAGGGAGAAGGGGAAAGAACGGTTTCCTCCGCACGCTTTTGTTCCAGTTCGATCAAGCGGCGCTTTTCCTGAAAACGATGCCATCGCTCTTCGTCGATCAGACCGATTTCATAGCCGAGAGGTGTCAGCCGCAGGTCAGCGTTATCCTGCCGCAGGATCAGACGGTATTCCGAGCGAGAAGTCATCATCCGGTAGGGGTCGGAGCAGCCTTTGGTTACGAGGTCATCAATCAATGTGCCGATATAGGAGGAAGCACGGTCTAAAATGACAGGTGTTTTACCCTGAAGCTTGCGGGCGGCGTTGATGCCCGCGATCAGCCCCTGCGCGGCAGCCTCCTCATATCCGCTGGAGCCATTAAACTGCCCGGCGCCGTAGAGCCCCTCTAAATCCAAAAACTCCAGCGTTGGCCGCAAGGCAAGCGGATCAACACAGTCATACTCAATCGCGTAAGCACTGCGCATCACCTCGCAATGAGTCAGGCCGGGGATACTGTGCAAAAATTTGAGTTGAACATCCTCCGGAAGGGAAGAAGAGAGCCCCTGTAAATAGAGCTCCTCCGTTTGCGCACCGCAAGGCTCAATAAAAATTTGATGGCGCTCCTTATCCGCAAAGCGGACAATTTTATCCTCAATGCTAGGGCAATAGCGTGGCCCCACTCCCTCAATTTTGCCGCCGTAAAGTGGGGAGCGGTGCAGGTTATTCAAAATGATTTGCTTGGTATCCGAGTTGGTATAGGTAATGTAGCAAAGCGCGCTGTTTTGAATCGGCTGCGCTGTAGCGAAGGAGAAGGGCACCGTATGCTCATCGCCCGGCTGCGGCTCCAGTTCTGTGAAATCGACGCTCCGCCGGTTTACCCGGGAGGGCGTGCCGGTTTTAAAGCGCCGGGTAGGAATGCCTAACTCCTTTAAGGAATTGGCGAGTTCTGTGGCAGGGAACATCCCGTCCGGCCCGCTTTCATAGGAGCAGTCACCCACATAAACACGCCCAGCCAAAAAGGTTCCAGTTGCCAGAATAACTGTTTTAGCGTGATAGATGGCCTCAAGCCGCGTTTTTAGCCTCCAAATAGCGGGTGCTTCCGCGGTTGCCGCCGTTTTCATCAGGGAGACAATCTCCGCCTGCTTTAAAAAAAGACGCTCTTGCCGCTCCAGACAATGCTTCATATAAGCGGTGTAGGCACGCCGGTCAATTTGTGCGCGCAGGCTGTGAACGGCAGGGCCCTTTCCAACATTGAGCATCCGGCTCTGCAAGGTGTTCGCATCCGCCGCGCGGCCCATCTCGCCGCCGAGCGCGTCAATCTCGCGCACCAAATGGCCTTTTGAAGTGCCGCCAATCGAAGGGTTACAGGCCATATTGCCCACCCAATCCAAATTCATGGTAAAAACAGCCGTTTTACAGCCGAGCCTTGCCGCCGCGAGGCCTGCCTCAATCCCGGCATGGCCCGCGCCGATCACAGCGACGTCAAAGGTATCTGCAAAGTATTCCAAACAAACTCCTCCATAGAAAGGTAGATATAGATATATATGTTATTTTCCAACACAGAAGGTTGAAAAGACTTCGTTTACAATCGCTTCATTTGCCTTTTCTCCCGTCAATTCTAGCAGGGCGGAGAGCGCGCCGTCGACGCATACGGTTACAGCGTCGAGCGTCATCCCCACATGGATTGCCTATCAAGCGCTTGCTCCAAACAGGAGAGTGCTTGGATGCAGCAGGCCCTCTGGCGTTCCGTTGCAAGTAGGGGAGCGGTAGGGTCGAAATCCTGTGTTCCCAACACGCGGGCAACAGCGTCGGAGAGCGCACCATACCCTTCCCCCTGTGCGGCGGAAATGAAAATGGTCTCCGGAATCAGACGCTTTACGCATCCAGCGTCCAGCCGCTGGGAAAGATCCGATTTATTAATGATCGCAATACAGGGGCGGCCCTGGCAGGCATTTAGCAGGCGAAGATCTTCTTCGTTCAAAGGTTCCCCTGCATCGAATACGGCTAAAATCAGCTGGGCGCGCTCTAACCGCTCCCGTGCGCGCGTAACGCCGATTTGTTCTACCGGATCGTCCGTTTCCCGCAGGCCGGCCGTATCCGCCAGGTGCAGCAACAGGCTACCGAGACGAACTGTTTCCTCCACGATATCCCGCGTAGTGCCTGCATAGGAAGTGACGATAGAGCGTTCTTCCCCGGTGAGGAGATTCATCAGTGTGGATTTTCCCACATTGGGCCGGCCGCAAATCACGGTATCAACGCCCTGTGTCACCGCGCGCCCGGTATCGAACTGCGCCAAAAGGGCGGAGAGCCTCTGCCGGGCCTGTGCAATATCGTGGTTTAGGGAGTTTATATTCAGCTCCGGCAGTTCATCCTCCGGATAGTCCGCCCAAGCGGCCATATGCGCGGCGTCTTTTAAAAGGGATTGGGAAACTGCGTGGATCTCGCGGCTGAGCGCTCCATCATGCGCACTCAGCGCAGCACGGGCTGCCTGGCTACCCTGTGCGCCGATGAGCCCCATCACAGATTCTGCCTGCGTAAGATCCATTTTGCCGTTCAGAAAGGCCCGGCGTGTAAATTCACCTGCGGCTGCCGGGCTTGCACCCGCCTGAAAAACCGCACGCAACGCCTGCTGAAGCAGAAAGAGGCCACCGTGGCAGGAGAGTTCTACCACATCCTCACCCGTGTAGCTGTGCGGCGCTCGAAAAACCAGAGCGATGGCTTCATCGATCGGTCCACTTTCATGGAAAACTCGGCCAAAATGCGCACGGTAGCCTTTGGATTGCGCCAAAGGCAGCCCGCTCGCCGCCTGAAACACCGCATCGGCGATTTGCAGCGCTTTTGGCCCTGAAATTCGTATCACGCCGATGCCGCCTGCCGCCTGCGGCGTAGCGATCGCGGCAATTGTATGGTTCAAAAAAATCCCTCCCGGGTGATATATATAAGGAAAAGGCAAAGAGGACGGTGTCAGCCGGCCGGCCGCCTGATTTCTGAATCAGTATAGCACGAATTGCAAAACACGTCGAGTATTGGCAAACGAGAAGTTTCCCCAATGAGGCTTTCCGCAAAATAGGCTGTTGAATTTTTACAGGATCCATGTTACCCTAATGCTAATTTACACAGGAGGGGGAGACGGACAAAATGCTTCGCCGTTTTATCGACTACTATAAACCGCACCGCAAGCTTTTTTTTGCCGATTTGTTTTTGCCTTTCTGTTGGCTGTGTGCGACCTGTTTTACCCGATGATCGCAAAAAATATCATCAATGAGTATGTGCCGGATAAAAATCTGCGGCTGCTGCTGATTTGGTCGGCGGTGTTATTGGGCATTTATCTGCTCAAGGCTGGGTTTAATTATTTTGTAAACTATTATGGACACATAGTGGGGGTCAGAATGCAGGCGGATATGCGCAGAGATGTGTTCCGCAGGCTGCAAAAGCTGCCATTTTCTTTTTATGATGAAAATAAGACAGGCAGCATCATGTCACGCATCATCAACGATCTGATGGATATCTCAGAGCTTGCCCATCATGGGCCGGAGGATTTATTTTTATCGTTGGTTATGCTGGTAGCCTCGTTTGCGATTCTCTGCACCATTAATGTGCCGCTGACGTTGATTATTTTCCTAACCCTCCCTTATCATCTATTTCTCCATGCGGCTGCGTAAAAATATGAAAGCGGCCTTTACCAAATCGCGCGAAGAGATCGCGGAGGTGAACGCAGGGCTGGAGAATTCCATCGCTGGGATTCGCGTGACCCGTGCATACACGGGGGCGGAGCATGAAACATGGAAGTTTGAGCGGCAAAACCAGCGCTTTGTTTCAGCGCGCAGCGCGGCTTATAAAATCATGGCGGTGTTTACCACCGGCAGCACACTGTTTACGGATGTACTCTACTTGCTGGTGTTGGTCGCGGGAGGGCTGTTTTTCTTTCAAGATCGGATCGACGCAGGGGAGTTTGCAGCCTATCTGCTGTATGTGAATTCTTTTCTAAACCCCATCAAGCGTTTTGTAGCCTTTTTTTGAGCAGTATCAGAATGGAATCACCGGTTTCCAGCGCTTTGAGGAGCTGATGGCGCAGGAGGAGGAGAGAGAGGAGCCAAACGCTTCAGATGTTCATCAGCTTGCCGGAGCCATTGATTTTGACCACGTCAGCTTTCAATATGAAGGGGAAAAAGGAAGAGGGAAGCGGCCGATATATCATCCAAGATTTGTCGCTGCACATCGATCAGGGCAAAACGGTTGCTTTGGTCGGCCCTTCCGGCGGCGGAAAGACAACGCTCTGCCATCTGATTCCCCGTTTTTATGAGGTGAGCGAAGGCCGAATTTTGATCGACGGGCAGGATATCACAAAGATGACCCGCACCTCCCTGCGACGGAATATCGGCATGGTCGCACAGGATGTGTTCCTTTTTACAGGGACAATCCGGGAAAATATTGCATACGGCAATTTAGACGCATCGCAGGAGGAACTGATTGCAGCGGCGAAAAAGGCGAATATCCATGATTATATTATGTCGCTCCCTGAGGGATACGATACCTACATTGGTGAGCGAGGCGTGAAGCTCTCCGGCGGGCAAAAGCAGCGTATCTCCATTGCGCGGGTCTTTTTAAAAACCCATCAATTTTAATTTTGGATGAGGCGACCTCCGCGCTGGATAATGCGACCGAAATGCTGATTCAGGAATCCTTAGAGGAATTATCGCGCGGGAGAACCTCTTTGATCGTTGCGCACCGGCTTTCCACCATCAAAAATGCCGATGAGATCATTGTATTTACGGATGAGGGGATTCAGGAGCGCGGCACGCATGATTCACTTTTTGGCGCAAGATGGAATCTATGCGCAGCTATACCGCTATCAGTTCCGCACATAAAACAGGCCGCATTTTTGTTTGTGCGAGTGTATGAGCGCGAGCTCAACGGGGATCAACGCGTTTTTTCCCGGAAACCCCGCAACAAATTGGTTTGCTGCGCATCTTGCCATACGGCAACCTTTTCAGGAACGGTAACGCGGAAAACGGTGTGACCGCTCTGCTGGCGGCCCATGGTTCCATAATGGAAAAAGAAGAAGAATTGTAAGGATTTCGTAAGAATTCTCCGCCTGAAATGTAACAATCGCCTGCTATCCTAAGAAAAGGAAGGCAGGTGATTGTTTGCTTTTCATGGGTGCTCTGGTATACTAAAGGGGACGTTTTTAAAGGAAACCCTGATGAAAATACCGGAAGGAAACGGGAGGAAACAATTTTATGTATCATATTCTGGTCTGCGATGACGATAAGGCGATCCTGGATTCGGTGGAGATCTATCTAAATCTGGAGGGTTATCATACCATCCGTGCAATGAATGGGCAGGAAGCTCTTAAGGCAGTTGAAAACACAGAGATCCACTGCGCAATCCTGGATATTATGATGCCGAATATCGATGGCCTTACCGCAACGCTAAAAATGCGGGAAAAAGCATAACTTTCCAATCATCCTGCTCTCGGCTAAAAGTGAGGATACTGATAAAATTACAGGCTTGAGCTTCGGCGCCGATGATTATGTGACGAAACCATTTAATCCGCTGGAGCTGATGGCGCGCGTAAAATCTCAAATTAGGCGCTATGTGCGGCTGGGCAGCATTGAGTCGAAGGAGGGCGTGATTATCACCGGCGGCCTTGCGCTTGATACCGTGGCCAAAGAGCTGACGCTTGACGGAGAACCGGTCCGGCTGACAGCGCGGGAATACGGCATTGTGGAATACCTGATGCGCAATCTTGGCCATGTGCTCTCGACGCAGCAGATTTATGAGGCGGTGTGGAACGAGCCCTCCTATTCCAGTGAAAAAACGGTTACGGTGCACATCCGCCGCATCCGAGAAAAAATTGAAATCAATCCAAAGGAACCAAAGTATTTAAAGGTGGTGTGGGGCATTGGCTATAAAATCGAAAAGCTTTCTTAGATCAAAAGGGCTGAAAGCCATCTGCGTGCTGTTGGTGCTGGCGCTGACCGGTGTGTGCATGCTTTCGGTTTGCCAGGCCGTCGATCTCGCTAATCATTTGGGTGGCAGATCGCTCGAATCGATCCTTCAGGAAACGGACGGTGATTTTACCTCCAGCAGCATGTTTCAGCAGCTATCGGCGAAAAAACCTCTATTATATGCACCAGATGGCATTTGTGTATCATTCAGAGGAAGCAGTCCGCGACGGCTCGGCCTTTGAAAGAGCAGGAAGAACTGCTAAAGAAGGAAAAGGACGAGAAGTTGCAGGAAGAATTTGAATCATTAAGGCAGGAAAAAGAAGAGGAAGCGGCGCGGCAAAAGGAGAACGATTATAATTCATATGATGAATACGGCTCCATAGAAACAACCGCCCCTTCCTCCACTGAACCAACCAGAGTGGAGCTGACCGAGGAGGAAGAGGCAGAAATCCGCAGGGAGGTCGAGTATCAATATAATGAACAGCTGCGATACCTGCGCATGAATTTTGAGGATAAATACCGAGAGGCAAAAAAACTGCGCTTTCAGAGCTTGTCAATCTCCACTACCTTTTGGTCAACCGCAAAACAGGCGAGATCTACACCAATTTGGAAGGAAGGATCGACCCTAAAACAATGGATCTGCGCTCTCTCGTGGAGCAATACCAATGGAATGAAAGCTATACGGAGCAATATCGCTATCATTCCGGGGAACGGGTGGATTCTTATAGTCAGCAAACAGTAGGCATGTGGGTGGGATCTTTGGATTATGATAATTGGGCCAAAGCATATCAGGATCGGGTAACGCTTTATGAGAAGGAATTTGTCAATCAGGGCTGGGACGTCTATGTTGGCCTGAACGATCATCTTGAATCTTCAGATGAATTTTATTCGCTGCAAACCCAATTTAGAATTGCTAAAAACACGCTGCCGTCTTACCTCATAGCAGCAGGGGTTTCCTTCCTGCTAGTGGTTGCCCTCGCCATTTGCCTAATTGCCGCAAGCGGGCGCCGCGCCGGCACGGAGGAGATCACTCTCATCTGGACAGATCGGATTCCAAACGATCTGCACTTGATTCTATCCGGTGCGCTGATTGTGGTTGGCGTTTCCTGTACGGTATACACGATGTCTTCGCTTTGGTATCCTTCATACGAGGCGAGCAGTCTCGGGGTGGTCGCAGCGAGCCTCTGCGATGGCTACTATGGGCATACTGCTTGAATGGCTGACGAGCGTTGCACGCAATCTCAAACGTAAGCAGTTCTGGCGCAATACATTGCTTGCAAAGCTCTTCCGTTTCTTCAAGAAAAACTGGAGGCGCTTTCAAACGGCGCTCCATCATCTCAAAGCGGATATTCAAAAGCATGCAATCCCGAAGCATCACATGGAAAATCTGCGCATATCGATCCTGTTTTTATTCATTGGATATCTGTTGGGCAATGTGATCTTGGTGGCTATCGCGAGTTTTTGCATGTGGAATGGCGAGTTCTTTCCATTTTTCCTTTTTGGAGCGTTAACCGCTTTATTTAACCTCATCGTTTTGATTTTATTTTGGAAAAGTGTCATTGCACTGGATGAAATGATGACAGCTGTTTCCAAAACGAGGCAGGGCGATCTTAGCTATCCGCTAACCCCTTCCAAAATGCCGAAGCTTCTGCGTAAATTTGGAGAAGATATTATCGGCATGCAGGAAGGGATGCGAACTGCAGTGGATGAGGCGATCAAGGGCGAACACATGAAAACGGAGCTCATCACCAATGTTTCGCATGATCTGAAAACGCCGCTGACCGCGATTGTAAACTACGTGGATCTGCTGAAAAAGTGCGAAATCTCCGATGAGACGGCGCGGGAATATATCGGCGTGCTGGAGGAGAAGAGCGAACGGCTCAAGCATTTGATTGAGGATTTGGTAGAGGCCTCTAAGGCGACCACAGGCAATGTGAAGCTTAATTTTGTGAGGGTTAACCTCTATGAGCTTGCCATGCAGGCGATGGGAGAAATGCGGAGGCGTTGGAGGCAGCAGGGCTGGATGTGCGGCTGAACCAGCCGGAGCAGGAGCCCATCCTCTTTGCGGATAGCCAAAAGACCTGGCGGATTATTGATAATTTAATAAGCAATGTTAAAAAATATGCGCTGGCCGGCACAAGGGTTTATATTGAGGTTGGCGAAGAAAACGGCGCTGGCGTTTTGCAATCAAGAATGTGTCCAGGGAACCGCTTGATGTTCCAATAGAGCAGCTCACACAGCGTTTTGTGCGTGGGGATGCCTCCAGAAGCACGGAGGGCAGCGGATTGGGGTTATCGATTGCACAGAGCTTGTGCGAATTGCAGAGTGGTACGCTAGAAATTACAATGGATGGCGATTTGTTTAAGGTTACCGTGCGTCTCCCTTTAGCTGACCGCTAATCGGCAGGGGGCCTATCAATAAAAACAAGCGTAAATAATGAAAGAGCCGTAGTTCCGGAGGAACTACGGCTCTTTTTTGAGATGGTAATCAAATAAATAAATTAAATAATTAAAAAATTTGATTTTACGATTGACAAAGTGAATTAGATGTGTTATTTTTAAACCACAGGACATCAGAGAAGAAAGGAGTTGAAACGATTGCCACATGAAATTATCGGGATTTGCCCCGTTTGCGGGGAGAAGCTTCATGTAACGCAATTATCCTGTTGCCAGTGCGGAACGCAGATCAGCGGGGATTTTGCACTTTCCAAATTTAATGCGCTCAGTAGGGAGGAGCTTGCTTTTGCGGAAACGTTCCTGCGCGTACAGGGCAGCATCCGGGAGATGGAAAAAGAGCTGGGCATCTCTTATCCAACTGTGAAAAAAATTTAGAGACGATCATTCGCAAAATGGGCTTTGAAGTGAAAAAAGAAATCTGCCCAGCAAGAGATGCTGGAGAAAATTAGAAATGGCGAGCTTACTGTGGATGAAGCAATCACACAGATCAAAACAAACCAAGAAAAGGAAGATTAAAAGCCATCTCTGGCAATCTGAGTTTCGTGATTTTCGAGCATCAATGCGATTTAAAATTTTGGCTGCTTAAATCCGCAAACCTGTGCGGATTTAAGCAGGAAAGGAATGATCATGAGCATGAATACCCGTGCAGAAATTTTGCAGATGGTAGCAGATGGCGTGATTACCCAGGAGGAGGCAGATCGTTTGATTGATGCGCTTGGCGCATCTGGGCAGGGGCAGAGCGATCCACCGGCAGATGGGAAGTTGGAAGCGCCTGAAAACTGGCAGGAAAACGGGCTTTGCACAGAAACGGAGGAGCCATGCCAAAACATCCGCGTGGAGGTGGATGTGGGAGGGCTTAAACTGTTGCCCTCATGGGATGGAAAGCTGCGGTCCGAAGTGAAGATGCATTCCATGGGGGACCGTTTAACGAACTACAGCTATGGGGTGGAGACGCGCTTGGGGGAAACCTATCTTTACCTGAAGCGGAAAATGTTCCGGCCCTGGGGCAGGAACGGTGGCGCCACGTTGGGGGTATATGTGCCGAGCGGTATGCAACGGGTGAATTGCAAGGTGACTGTTGGCGGTTGCCAGGTGGAAAAATATTACTGTGGAGGAGCTGCATATCCACACAGATACCGGCGGAACCAGGTTAACCGGTGTGCAGACGAAGAAGACGAAGATAACCACTTCCACCGGGGGAATCGATTATGGCCGGGGGAACCGGGCGGCCAACCAACTGGAGCTAAAAGCGGAGGTGGGGGCTGTATCGGCATTTCTATCTTTGGATCGGGGCTTTCATCTGTTTTATAACACCAATGTCGGCAAGCTAATTGATAAGCTGCCTTCTCATATACGGATTATGAAAACGGGTGGGCAAAATATCGTGGGGGACAGCGGTGAAATATTATATGGTGACGGCGCATGCCAAATCAATATTGAAAGCTCAACCGGTGCAATCCAATTGAAGGAAGAAAAATAGGAAAAGAGTGGATTCGCCTTGTGCGGGCGAATCCACTCTTCGCTTTTTATAGGAAACATCTTATGATTTGTTTGCAGGAGCGGTTTTTTCGGAAAGCTTCAGTGCAACTAGCACGAGGGAGAAGCTGATCGCCCCGCCCATTGCCACATCGCTGAGGTAATGCGCGCCCATAATGAGGCGCGAGAAGGCCACGAGAGATGTATAGATGAATGGAAGTAGAAAGCAAAGCCGCTCTTTTCCCTTGAATCGATCCGTGTAAAGTGGTAGGAGCATCATCAGGTAGCTCATGCCTGCGCCCGCCGTGTGCCCACTGGGAAAAGATTTATTCCCGTTGATCCCATTGGGGTGGAGCCATGAGGTGAAGGCGTCGTAATTCCCAGCCGCGAGCAGATCACGGAAACGAACGCGGCCCCAGAGATATTTCAAGCCCTCAATGCAAAGCAGCTGGGCGGTCATAACAACCACGCCAATCCAAGCGGCGGCTCTTAGCTTTTGCATCAGCTCGCGTGGAATAAGGCTCCCTATGAGCAGCGCGACGATTCCAAACCCGACGCCCCAGAGGATGCTGAAAAGCATTCGATGCTCCTCCACAAAGAAATACTTGCCGAAATAGTAACCGAAATAGGCGGAGCCGCCAATAGAAAGCAGAAATCCGGCGGCTTTTTCCCAGCGGCCGGATGCGGCAAAAAAATTACCGTACCAGCGAGCGGGCAGATCAGGCGTGAGGGATTTCCCCCGTATTGCGCAGCCAAATAGCAAAGAGATTCCCCGGATTGTTTAGCCAGATATCAAGCGCTAAGTCATAAAATACGGCGACCGCCATGGCGATCACAAATAGGCTATAAAAGCAGATAGCCGGATTTTTGTAACGCTTCAGCACCAGTCCACCTCCATATCATTTGTACACCGTGGGTATATTTACAAAACAAATATACTGAAAATGATGCGATCTGTCAAGAATCTGCGCTTGCGCAAGTCCAAATTAGTTAAATCTCTAAGAAAATTGGTATTTTTTCTATAGTATTTCTAGCGCGTTTTCGATATGCTAAAAGCGAATAAGTTGTGTTATATATGATGGAGGGATCGCATGCTTCCTTTTCAGATTGCGCGAAGAAGAACGCCCTATTTTTGCCCGTTGGGCAAAAATGACCAAGCCTTTTATAGGGGAAAAACACACGCTGGAGGGCAAAAAGATTTGTTATTCTATCCAGAAGGAAAAAGAATATGCCAATCATCTTGAAATGGCTGGATTTTATGCGGCCTCTATCATCAGCTATGGAGCTGATTCGAGCGGCAACCTGCGGATCATGCGCCATGTTGCGTTCCCCTCCCTGCGTATGTATCCGAATCTGACGGGGAGCCATCTTGACTATAATTTTAAGGGAATCACCTTTTCGATCAATCAAAAACCGGCGCGGGAAAAAGGCGATTCGGTTTGAGTTTGACGGTATTTTACACCTGTTTACTGATTTAAGCGGCATAGAAGCGGAACATTGTATTTTTACTGCACCGAATCGAAAGGCCTGCGTGGAGAGGGTACGGTTGTGCAATGCAACGGGCAAGGCCGCGCGCGTGCAAATTCACAACCATGACCATCCGACTGAAACAAAGCCCTGCTACGGAATGAATCGAGCTGTTTATCGCATGTATATGCAGGAAGATCCCTGCATGCAATTTGATTTGCAGCCAGGAGAAGCAAAGACCGTTTCGGTTGCCTATTGCGCTGCGGAAAAAGGGGAGCAATTTATCGTCGATTGTGAGGCGGAATTACGCTCTAGGCAAGCGTTCCTGAAAGAAACGGAAACCTTTTTGTCGTAAATACACCGGATAAAACGCTCAATACCATGGCGGCATATGCGAAAATCCGAGCCTGCGAGAGCATCTTCCAAACAAAGGCCGGGCTGATGCATTCCCCGGGCGGCGGCTATTTTTACGCCGCGATATGGACGAATGACCAATGTGAGTATATAAACCCTTTGTATGCATATCTCGGCTATGAAACCGGCATGCAGCAGGCTTTCAATACCTACAAAATGTATCAACCCTACCTTTCTCCTGACAAGGCGCTGGTTACAAGCATCATCGCGCAGGGGGACGGCGTTTGGCACGGCGCGAAAGACCGCGGCGACAGCGCCATGTATGCCTATGGATGCAGCCGCTTTTTGTTGTCGCTTGGAGATCGGGAAACGGCGCTTCTCTATATGGACTCCATCCTGGATTGCATTGCCTATACTCTCGCAGATTGGGAAAGACGGCGTTGTGCGCAGCGACTCGGATGAGCTGGAAAATCGCTTTGAAAGCGGCAGCTATAATCTCTGCACCTCCTGCCTCGCCTATGATGCATTGAGGAGCTGCGCCTTTTTGGAAAACGAAATCGGCGACAAGGAGCGTGCGAAATTCCTTCTGGAGTGTGCAGAGAGGCTTTCCCAGGCGATTGAAGCCTATTTTGGCGCGCAGGTAGAGGGGTATTTCACCTATCGGTATTGCAGGGAGGAAAAAATCTGCGCTCCTGGATCTGCGCTCCGCTTACTATGGGGCTGACACAGCGGGCCGATGAAACCGTCCGTGCGCTTACAAGCGGCAAGCTTTTTGAAGAATGACGGCTTGGTGACACGCAGCGGGGAAAAAGGTGTTTTGGGATCGAACCACATTGTATGCACTGCGTGGAATGTTTTATTGCGGAAAGGCAAATGACGCGCTACGGCTCTTGAAGCGCTACTCTTCAGCACGGCTGCTCGGTGAACATATCCCATACGCGGTAGAGGCGTTTCCGGAAGGGAATCAGGCCCAACTTTCCGCCGAAAGCGGGCTATATTTACGCATCTATTCCGAGGGGATTCTCGGCTATCGCCCAACCGGATTGAAACGCTTTGAAATAAAGCCGAATTTGCCGGCGGAATGGGACGTGTTTTCCATAGAGCAGATGCGGCTTTGCGGGCAAACGGCGAGCGTGTATGTGAAACGTGAGCAGAACGCTTATGAAATCACAGTAAAAACGGAAACGGGCGCGCAGTGCGTAACGGGGCAAAGGGCAGTGTTTTCGTTTTAACCCGGCAAAAGGGGATTGACAGGGCTCAAAGGCTGAATTTTATGAATGGGTTGATTGCTCATATAAAAGCTTCTTATAAATTAGACTACTTTTATCAGTTCAAAGCATGAAGAAAGAAAAAACACCGATGGCAGATTTGCCATCGGTTGTTTTTGCGAATCAAAAAATAGAGGATACTTTTGCAGGTGTACGCAGCTTCTATTTTTTCCCCTCCGGCTCGAGCGAATAAATGCGTAAGGCTTCCTGTAGTGTGTCAACGGGGGATTGCCCTGCGCCCATTTTTACAGAAATATAGGGCTTTGCCCCCCCGCGCTGACCAAGATCCGGCCGCGTAGAAGAGCGGCCAGGCGCGATACCTTCTGCATGTCGATCGCATTAGAATAGAGCAGCAGGCAGTTGCCGCGCTGGCTGATTTCGTAGATGCCCTGCCCAGAGGCGGAGTTGCGCAGGAGGGAGACATTAACCAGCCCCTGCACACTGGGCGGCGGGTCTCCAAAACGGTCGATGAGCTCGTCATATACGTCCTCCACATCATCCGGCGTGCGGATATCCGCAATCCGCCGATAGATAGAAAGCCGCTGTGGGATGCTCTCAATGTATTCCTCAGGGATGTGCGCTTCCACTTGCAGGTCAATTAGGCACTCTTCCTCCGGCTTTTGCGGTTTTTCGCCCCGCTCCTCCGCGATAGCTTCCGAGAGCATCTGAATATACATATCATAGCCGACCGCTTCCATATGACCATGCTGCTGTGCGCCGAGAATGTTGCCTGCGCCGCGGATTTCGAGGTCGCGCATTGCAATTTGGAAGCCGGAGCCAAATTCTGTATATTCCCGGATTGCACTCAGGCGGCGGGTGGCGATTTCACTCAATTCCTTGCCACGGGTAAAGGTGAGGTAGGCATAGGCCCGCCGGGTGGAGCGCCCCACGCGCCCGCGGATTTGATGCAGCTGTGCAAGGCCCAGCCGGTCGGCGTTTTCGATAATTAGAGTGTTGACATTTGGCACATCCACGCCGGTTTCAATGATGGTCGTGCAGACGAGCACATCAATCTCCCCGTTGAGCAGATTGCTCCAAATTTCGCTGAGCTCTTCCTCTTCCATCTTGCCATGGGCAATGCCAATGCGCGCCTCTGGCAGGAATTCATGGATTCGTGCCGCCGCGCGGGTGATCGTATCCACCCGGTTATGCAGGTAGTAGACCTGCCCGCCGCGCCGCAGCTCCTTCTGGATCGCCTCTGCCAGAATCCCCATGTCGTGCTCCATTACATAGGTTTGCACGGGGTGGCGATCCTGTGGAGCCTCTTCCAGCATCGACATATCGCGGATGCCGGTCATTGCCATATTGAGCGTGCGGGGGATCGGGGTAGCGGAGAGGGTGAGCACGTCAACGGTCGGGAACAGTTCTTTCAGATGCTCCTTCTGCGCCACACCGAATCGCTGTTCCTCATCAATGATCACAAGGCCCAAATCTTTGAATTTGATATCCTTTGAGATCAGCCGGTGCGTGCCGACCACCATATCCATGCTGCCTTGCCTGAGCCCGCGCAGGATTTTTGCCTGTTCCTGCGGCGTGCGGAAGCGCGAAATCATATCCACTTCCACAGGGAATCCCTCAAAGCGCTTGAGGATCGTTTGATAGTGCTGAAAGGCAAGGATCGTCGTTGGCACGAGCATGGCGCACTGCTTGCCCTCCGCAATGCACTTAAAGGCGGCGCGCAGGGCAACCTCTGTTTTGCCAAAGCCTACGTCGCCGCAAAGCAGGCGGTCCATCGGATAATTTTTCTCCATATCGCCTTTGATTTCGTCAATGCAACGCAGTTGATCGTCTGTTTCCTCAAATTCAAAGCGCCGTTCAAAATCGTTCTGCATGTCCGAATCTGGAGAGAATGCATAGCCTGGCGCCTTCATGCGCTCCGCATAGAGCTTGGTAAGCTGCTCTGCCATATCTTTGACAGCGGCGCGCACGCGCGAGCGGGTTTTTTGCCACTCCTTGCCGCCGAGGCGGTTAATTTTCAGGCTCTTGCCATCCTCATGCGGGCCGATGTATTTGGAAACGAGATCAAGCTGCGTGACGGGGACGTATAAAACATCCTCTTTTGCATATTTGATTTTGATGTAATCCTTGGTAACGCCGCTAACCTCCAGCTTGTTAATCCCGTCAAAAATGCCGATGCCGTGAACAGCATGAACAATATAGTCCCTCGGTGTAGCTCATCGAGCGAATGGATGCCCGCGCGGGGATTTTTGTTTTTCTTTACCGCGCGGCGAGAAGCGCCCGCCGCGCGCCCGTGGGTGAAAAGCATAAATTTCAGCAGCGGGTATTCCATGCCCGCAGTGAGCCCGCCGGGCAGGATGCTGACACGGCTTGAGGGAAACTCAGAAGGAGGAATATTAAAAAAAACGCTGGGCAGGCCCTCGGCTTCCAAATCCTGTGCGAGCGTTTTAGCGGCCTTGTCCGTGCCCGCCATCACAACACAGGTATACCCTTGCTCCCGTGCCGGGCGCAGCTCTTGCAGCAGGATATCGAGCGCGCCGCCCCAAACGGGCAGCTGCTGGGCATTGAGCGTAGTCAACGCCTGCACGGGCGTATCAAAGCTGCCGCGGGCGAAGGTGTCAAGATAGATTGCGCCGTGCTCCTCATAGGCTTTGACCAGCTCCCCCAGCCTAATGTAAAGGTATCCAGGCCGCGGCACAGGATGCCGTCTTCAAAGAGCTCTTTTATTTCTTCATGAAAGAGGGATGCGGATGCCGCCGCGCGCTCCTTAACTTTACCGGTATCGCTGATGAATAGCATTGCGTCTTCCGCATAATCGAGGATTGTTGCGGGCGAATCGTAAGCGAGGTTCAGATACCGGTCTAGCGAGGAGAGGTGCGCGCCAGCCCGCAGGCTGTCCACATCCGCAAGCAAAGATGCCCTTGCCTTGGCGGCCTTTCCACGCAGGGAGGCGCAGTGCGCTTCAATTTTATCGGCCAAAAGCTCCTGGCTGTCAAATAGGATTTCCAGCGCCGGTGTGATTTTTGCCGATTGGAGCTGGTCTGTCCGGCGCTGGGATTCAATTTCAAAATGTGCGATCGTATCAATCGTGTCGCCCCAAAATTCCAACCGCAGGGGAAACGAGCCATCTGGGGGAAAAAATCGATAATTCCGCCGCGTTGGGCAAACTGCCCAATGCCGTCTACCGTTTCTGAACGGACGTAGCCTGCGGCAAGCAGCGCCTCTACAACCGAGCCTGGTGTGCAGCTCTCACCTGCCTTCAGCGTAACGGTGCGGGTATAGAGCTCCTCCGGAGGCAGGGTCAGCTGCACGGCGGCCTCAACGGAGCAGACTACAACACGGTATTCGCCCTCCAGCATATGGCCGAGCACGCCGAGCCGCTGCTGCTCATAGTCGCGGGATTGGCCCTGTGATGGGCGAAGGCTCCAATCCCTTGCCGGATAGAGCAGTGCGCCGCCCTTCATAGCGTTTAAGTTTTCTACAAGGCGGCTGCCCTCTGCTTCATCTGCCACGATGAGCACGGCGCGGCAGCCCTCGTCCTCGCATAGCGAGTGCACAAGGTGTGCCTTGTGGATCGGGGAAAACGCCCGTCACACCGGCAGGCAGCCGATGTTCCCGGATTGCGTTGGATATGGTTTTATATTCTGCGCTCGCACGCAGCACTTTAGAAAAACAGGACATGGTTGCAGCTCCGCTTCCGCACGCGTTACCGCGCACTGTCAGGTTTCAATTTTCTCTATTCTCCAGACTGACTTCAAGAATGGGATACAGCTCTTCCAGCTGGGTGATTTCATAGGTGCATATAGCGCCGCTCGTGTTTTGCATGCCGCTGGGGTTCAGCCAACAGGTATCAATGCCCGCATGATTACCGCCGCGGATATCGGAGGAGAGGGAATCGCCAATGATCAGCATGCGCGCGCGGTTTTTCTCCGGAATGCGGGAAAATACATAATCAAAAAAGCCCTTTTGCGGCTTTTGAAAGCCGGTCTCTTCCGAAACAAATACGCCGTCAAAAGCATGGGCGAGAGGGAGCCCTCCAGCCTGCGGTATTGCACCCGCCTCAGCCCGTTCGTCACCAAATAGAGGCTGTATTTCGCCCGGAGAGTATCAATCAGCTCCAGAGCGCCGGGAAGAAGATATGCGCCCTGGCCGAGGTAGCCGATATAGGCTTCATTCGCTTCAACAGGGGAGGCGCCAGCCATCCCGCGGCGTCGAAGAAGTGCAAAAACGCTGAATTTCGAGCTGATCCTTTGTGACCTTGCCTAGCTCGTATAATGCCCAAAGAGCCTGATTTTTTTCTTGATACAGGGCAAACAGCTCCTGCGAAAAAAGGGAGGGCGAATTGCGCCAGGGTGCGCCGCAGCGCCTCCCAGGAAGCCTTTTGGTAGTCGAAAAGCGTGCCGTCGGCATCAAACAGCAACGTTGTATAGCGGTATGTAGAGTCAAACATTTTTGCACAGCCTTTCTCAAGGGAAGGATAGGGGAATAGCAGGCTTATGAGTTGTATAGGTTCATCGCGCGGTCCGTTTCCTCCCGCACAAGCAAAGGCACTGCTTCACAGGCCTTTTCCATCGCTTCCTTCATCCGAGAAAGCTCGTCTTTTTGAAACGTGGAGAGCACCCAGTCGGCCAGATCGTAATCCGGGCGCGGCTTTGCGCCCACACCAAGCTTTATGCGGGGGAACTGATCGCTGCCCAGTAGATAAAGAATGCTTTTGATGCCGTTGTGTCCGCCGTCCGATCCCTTCCTGCGTATGCGCAGTTTGCCCGGAGGCAGAGAGATATCGTCAAATAGTATAATGATATGCTCTGGTGGAATTTTGTAGAAATTGGCCGCGTCGCGCACCGCTTCGCCGCTATTGTTCATAAAGGTCTGCGGTTTCATGAGGATGCAGCGGCTGCCTTCAATGGCAACGTCGGCCACAACGGATTTGAATTTGATGCGGTCAATCTTCACGCCGAGCTGCTGCGCGAGCAAATCCATGCAGAGAAAGCCCGCATTGTGGCGGGTGAATTCATATTTTGGCCCGGGATTGCCAAGCCCAACGATCAAAAATTCCGGCGCACCGGAAGGGGAACGATTCGTTTTCCACTTTTCAAATAAAGACATCGTGCTCTCCAGCCTTCATATTTATTTCCCAATTACAATAGATTGTACGCACAAACGGGGCTGTGGAAGCGCCCACAGCCCTCGCCCTGAGATCGTTCGATTTTATTTCATGCCCTTATAAGGCTTTTTGCGCAGCACCCAGCCCTCTTTATTCACCTGACGCGCACGCGCGATGCCTAGTGCGTTCGCGGGCACATCGTCGGTGATGGTGGAGCCCGCGGCCGTATATCCATAATCGCCAACCCTGACGGGGGCAACGAGGTTGGAGTTGCAGCCGATGAAGGCGTGGTCTCCGATCACGGTGCGGTGCTTTTCTTTCCCGGTGTAATTCACGGTGACGCAGCCGCAGCCGAAATTCACGCTTTTGCCCACGTCCGCATCACCCACATAAGTCAGGTGGGATACTTTCGTGCCCTCCCCGATCCGGGCGTTTTTCACCTCGACAAAATTGCCCAGGTGTGTATGCGGCCCAATTTTTGCATTGGGACGCAGGTGGACGAACGGACCGATATCGGCGCCCTCCTGGATTTCCGCCTGTTCGCTGAGCACGTTGTCGAGCTTCACATTGTCGCCGGCCAGGGTGTCGATAAGCTGTGTGTTAGGGCCGATGATGCAGTTTTTGCCGATTACGGTCTTTCCGCGCAGGATGGTACCCGGTAGGATGCGGGTATCCGCCCCGATCGTAACATCCGGCCCGATGAACACGCCGTCAGCGCAGGGGATATCCACTCCCTCCAGAAGCCAATGCATCAGCATCCGCTGGCGGGCGAGGTTGTTTAAGTGGAGCAATTGGACGCGATCATCAGCTTTGAGCGCAATATCCGGGTCGGCGGCGGTAAATACACCCACGTGCTGCCTGCTGTCGAGCATGCACTGTACCACATCGATCAAATTAGATTCTCTGCCGGTGCATTCCTCAGCAATCTGGCCCGTCGCCCGGAGCAGTTGGTCACATTGGAACCAGCCGGCGCCGGCAAATACCTCTCGACCCGTTTCATTGGCATCCTGCTCTGCAAGAATGCCTGCAAAAGCCCCGTCCGCGCTGCGGGCAATATGTGGATAGCCGTTGGAGTTTTTCACAAAGGCGGCGAGAATAGTGGCTGCATTCCCTGCGCGTTTATGCGCATCAAAGGCGGATCGTATCGTATCGGCATCTATCAGGGGGATGTTTCCGTTGAGAAGAAATACGTCCCCACCGCGAAAACGCTCCAAAAAGGCGCGTGCCTGCGAGATCGCATGGCCTGTGCCGGAAGGCCCCAGCAGAATGGTTTCGCCGCGCCCCTCCAGATGGCTGGCCAGGGCTTCGCAGTGGGCGGCAACGGTGCAGGTTGATTGGATGCCGGCGTTCTGCACGGCGTCGAGCACCCAGTCGATCATTGGCTGGAAGAGTACCTCCGCCATGGCAGCTGGCCGGGAGGATTTCATCTGTTTGCCATCGCTGGCGGCGAGAATAACTGCACAACGGCTGTTTTGCATGAGTGCGACCCCTTTCCTTGCTTCATAATCATATTATCATAAATGAAACACCAAAAAACCATTTCTTATTGATTTTAATATTATGCCAAGAATGTGGTAGTTTTTCAAGCTTTTCGAAGATTCGAGATTGAAATTGTAAAAAGGTATCTATAATATACAAAACAAGGAAACGCTAAAAACATGAATTTATATCAATCATGCATGGAAAAAATTGTTCGTATCTGTTATAATGCAGGTTGACGTAAACCGGCCCTTCAGGTTTTTTAGGAAACCCGGCCGTGGTCGTGATTATTTCGCTGATATTTAAATTGGAGGATGATTTGGAATGAGCCACAAGTATGTTTACCTGTTCTCTGAGGGCGACGAGAACATGCGCGAGCTCCTCGGCGGCAAAGGCGCAAACCTTGCGCAGATGACGCGGCTCGGCATGCCCGTTCCGCAGGGCTTCACGATTTCTACCGGGCCTGCACCCGTTATTATGACGACGGTAAAAAGATTGCGCCTGAAATTGAGGGCGGAAATCTATGAATACCTTGCTAAGATGGAAGAGATCAACGGCAAGAAGTTCGGTGACCCCAAGAATCCGCTGCTCGTATCAGTCCGCAGCGGTGCGCGCGCTTCCATGCCCGGCATGATGGACACCATCCTGAACCTCGGCCTGAATGACGAGGTTGCCGCAGGCATGATCGCAGGCAACCCGGATCCGAAATTCGAGCGGTTCGTCTATGACTCCTATCGCCGCTTCATCCAAATGTTCTCCGACGTTGTTATGGAAATTTCCAAAAAGACGTTTGAAGTGATCATTGATGAAATCAAAGATCGCAAAGGGGTTAAGAACGATATTGACCTCGATGTGAATGATATGAAGGAGCTCGTCAAGCGCTTCAAGGAGTATTACAAGGAGCAGAAGGGCACTGATTTCCCGACCGATCCCAAAACACAGATGATGGAAGCCGTCAAGGCTGTTTTCCGTTCGTGGGACAACCCCGCGCCAACGTATACCGCCGCATGAACGATATCCCCTACTCCTGGGGTACTGCCGTTAATGTGCAGCCCATGGTGTTCGGCAACCTGAATGAAAATTCCGGCACAGGCGTTGCCTTTACGCGCGACCCGGCCACGGGTGAAAAAGCGCTCTTCGGTGAATATCTGATTAACGCGCAGGGTGAAGATGTTGTTGCGGGCGTGCGCACCCCCAGCAAGATCGATCAGCTCAAGCAAGATATGCCGCAAGTGTATGAGCAGTTTGCAACAATCGCCCAGAATCTTGAAAAACACTATAAAGATATGCAGGACATGGAGTTCACCATCGAGAACGGCAAGCTCTATATGCTGCAGACCAGAAACGGCAAGCGCACCGCCGCCGCTGCTTTGAAGATTGCGGTTGACCTTGTGGACGAAGGCATGATCACAGAGGAAGAGGCGGTTCTCCGCGTTGATCCGAAGCAGCTTGACGCTCTGCTGCACCCGCAGTTTGATGCAAAGGCGCTGAAGACTGCCGCTCCGGTGGGCGCAGGCCTTGCGGCTTCCCCTGGAGCTGCCTGCGGCAAGGTGGTGTTCACGGCGGAAGATGCAAAAGAGTGGGCCGACAAGGGTGAAAAGGTCGTTTTGGTCCGTTTGGAGACTTCCCCCGAAGATATCGAGGGTATGGCTGCGGCGCAGGGCATCCTGACCGTTCGCGGAGGCATGACCTCCCACGCGGCGGTTGTTGCGCGTGGCATGGGCACCTGCTGTGTTTCCGGCTGCGGCGAGATCACGATGCATGCAGAGGAGAAATATTTTGAGCTTGGCGGCAAGAAGTACAACGAGGGCGACTATATCTCCCTCGACGGCTCCACCGGCAAGATTTACGGCGAAGCGGTACCGACTGTGGAAGCCACCATTTCCGGCGATTTCGACCGCTTCATGAAGTGGGCGGACGCTGCACGCACTCTGAAGGTTCGCACGAATGCGGATACGCCGCGCGATACTGCGCAGGCAGTGAAGTTCGGCGCGGAGGGCATCGGCCTCTGCCGCACGGAGCACATGTTCTTTGAGGGCGACCGCATCAAGGCAATGCGCGAGATGATTGTTGCAAAGGATGTGGAAACTCGCAAGAAGGCGCTTGCAAAGATTCTTCCCTATCAGCAGGGCGACTTTGAAGAGATGTACCGCGTGCTGGAGGGCCGCCCGATGACGATCCGCTTCCTTGACCCGCCGTTGCATGAGTTCCTCCCCACCAAGGAAGAGGATATTGCGGAAATCGCAGGCGAGCTGAATATCACAGTAGACGAGCTCAAGGCTGTAATCGCTTCCCTCCACGAGTTCAACCCGATGATGGGTCACCGCGGCTGCCGCCTGGCCGTTTCCTATCCGGAAATTGCCGAAATGCAGACGACCGCTGTGATCAACGCGGCGATCACCGTCAACAAGGAGCATCCGGAATACAAGATCGTTCCTGAGATCATGATCCCGCTGGTTGGCGAGATTAAGGAGCTCAAGTATGTGAAGAGCTTCGTCACCGCTACGGCTGATAAGCTCATCGCGGATGCCGGTGTTGAGATGACCTATAAAGTGGGTACGATGATTGAAATCCCGCGCGCAGCGCTGACGGCGGATGAGATTGCCACGGAGGCTGAGTTCTTCTCCTTCGGCACAAACGACCTGACGCAGATGACCTTCGGCTTTAGCCGTGACGATGCGGGTAAGTTCCTTGATGCTTATTATGATGCGAAGATCTATGAGTCCGATCCGTTTGCCAGGCTCGATCAGAACGGCGTTGGCAAGCTGGTGAAGATGGCTGCCGAGCTGGGCCGCAAGACCCGTCCGGACATCCACCTCGGCATCTGCGGCGAGCATGGCGGCGACCCGACCTCCGTTGAGTTCTGCCATAACGTCGGCCTTGCCTATGTTTCCTGCTCGCCCTTCCGCGTGCCGATCGCGCGCCTTGCGGCGGCACAGGCTGCGATTAAGAGCAAGTAAGCTGCTAAACTCAGAAAAAAGACAAGGAAATCGCCGGAGAGGTTTATCCTCTCCGGCGATTTTTTATTTCGTTGAGACCAATCGCACCAAGTCGGGCCGAGTAAGCAAACTGACGATATTTTTATGATACATGATGGCGACACGGACGGCCCCGATAGGGATGCATTGTAGCAAAAAGGTGCGTTCATTTGTTAGGAAGCGTAGACTCGTCTCGGATAACAAGCATTTCATGGCTACCATCGGATTTCATATAATTTATGAAGCTAAATACCAAATAGGCCTTTTTATTACCCGAAAATGCATTTTGAATTGCGGCTTTCATCATCATTTTGTCTTGCCGCCGAAGCAGTCATGTGAATCGCACCGCATAAATTCTGAATGTTTCAATTAGGGCTTTTCGTTGAGAAAAAGCACAGTTTATTGTTTCTGCTAACATATTGGGAACTTGGATATCTCTTTGGTTTATGGTAAAATAGCTTCAAACAAAGTTTGAAGCATTGGAAAAATGCCTGTCGGCGCGAAACGCCTCCTGCCGCAGAGCGGCAACGCCATTTTTCGCTAAGGTTATCCTATTGCGTATATGGTAAAATGGATTCAGTCACAGGGAAATCGTTTTTAGAAAGCCAAGGGCGGTGTGGAATATGGATCATCAGAAAAGATCGGCGTTTTTATCCGACAGGCGCGGAGAGGCAGAACATCACCAAAGAAACGCTGGCCCGTTCCCTGCAAATTAGCGAAGCGGAGCTCTCTGCCTGGGAGGAGGGAGTATCCTACCCGGCACTTACGCAGGCTCCCGCACTGGCAAGGGAACTCGCCGTTTCTCTGGACGAGCTGTTCAATGCCCGATATCACACGGTCGCTCAGGACTATCAGGCATCAGAGGCCTGTTTTCTGCATGAGCAACCGCAGCCTGCTGATGCACCGGACCAGGATGAAACGAAGGAAACGCCCGCGTTGCAGGTTCCTGTGGAAAGCCAGGTTCAAAGCAGGCCGCGGCTGCCGGCTTGACAAGGCTCCTCCTTGCAGGGTGTCTGATCGTGGAGGCGGGGGCGGGGTGTATCCTGCACCTATCTTCCATGAAAATGGCAGAACTCGTGCTGAGCTCTGCCGTTGCTGCCGCCACGCTTATCATGATCTCCGTCGGCATTTATATAGAAAGCATCCCACACTACGCGGTCGGGCGCTCTTATTGCCGCTGCCCGCGGTGATTCTGATGCTGCTTGTGATGGTTCCCTATCTCCTGGCTTAAAGCGTCAGGGCCTTTTTTCAAACGACTTCGACTTTTTTTAAAAGCGGAAAATGAGTTTGTTTTTTGGTCCAAACAGCGAAAAAATAAAATAGCTTTTCTTGTATGGTAAAAGGATGATATAATGGGAATGGATCATTAAAATTTATCGTGAGGAGAGGAAAATGATGCAAAACTCGCAGGAACAGAAAAGAATGCCGCTGATTGAAAACCGAACGCTTTGTCTGACCATTTTGTTAATGGCTCTGGTTTACAATGTCATTTTCGGTTGCGTGCGTAATCCACTCGGTGAAGAGAACACGATCTCCTGGATCGGCTACGACCACCCCTTCGCTTTCTTGGTTTGGGGCGGGCTGACCGCCGCCGCGTTTTTTTTGAATATTTCGTATTTATACCATCGTTACCACTATGCGGGTAAAATCGGTACGATCTCGCTCTATACGGCCCCAATGATGGCGATGACGGTGATTTTCATCAATGACTGGGGCTGGGAGCATGTGCTCCACTGGATTGGGGCAATCGGCTTTATTGCGCTCAACGGCGCGGCTTTGCTTCTGTTTTTCCTGCATCATTTCAAAACACATATCAGCTATAAAATCACCTCGTTTGCCGTGGCGGGGATGCTTTTGGCGATGCTGGTGATTTTGCTGACGGTTGGGAAAAGCGGGTTACTGGAGCTTGTGCCGATGTGGATTGCGATGATCCTGTTGTTCCTGGTGAATTTTACGGAGATTTACCCCGTGACGGAGCAAGCGGCCGTGCCCGCGGCACGGGCAAAGGATCGGAAGAAAGCGGAGAAATTGGCCTGGGGGCTCGGCATATTCGGTGCGCATCAGTTTTATCTGAGTTGCTGGCCGCAGGGGCTTGGCCATTTATGGATGACCTATGTAGGGTGCCTGTTTTGCTTGGACCGGTTCATCGGCATGGGTAATATCAACGGCATCGAAGGGGAAAGCGCTTGGATCTACCTTGCAGTAGGCTTCTCTATTTTAATTGGCTCCGCCGCTTGGGCAGTGTGTGATGCGTTGGAGCTGCACAGGGGTGTTCGAAAAGAAGGCGCGCGCGTATGCCTATGCTTCCCAATCACGCTGACGTGCGTTTCATAAAGGCTTTTTTATCTGCCAAAAAAATTCGCCTGTCGGGAAAGCGCGGCTGGTGTTACCGGGCTTCAGCTATTTCTTGATTCCTCGATATATTCCATAAGATCGCCGGGCTGGCATTGCAGCACCCGGCAGATCCGATCAATGGTTGCCATTGATACAGAGTGATTGTGGCGCAGGCGGGTGAGCGTCCCATCTGCGATATTGGTTGATTTTTGAGCCGGTAAAAACTGATTTGGCGATCTGTTAGCAGGCGCATCAGTTTGTGATAGACGATTGCCATATGGATGACCATTCCTCTCTCTTGCACCGAGTGGTTTGAAAGCGTTATCCTCCCAAAGCGCTATACCTCAGCATCTATTTTATGCTTTGGAGAGGAGGTGAAAATGGGCCGCTTCTCCGAAGCGCTGTGAATGTTGCGCTTTTGTATTCCATTTTACCGGGAAGCTGTGGCCAGATGACCAAAAAGCCGGGTAAAAAGCCCTTTTATCAGGGAAAATCACTTGACCACTTGAGAAAAGTGTGTTATAGTGATCTTACCTCTAAGAGGGCTCTTTTTTGTACCCATTTTTAGAGGGAGGCTGGAACCTGAAAAATTCTGCTGGAAGGCAGGCTGCGGGTTTCTTGCGGAGCAGTGCCCTCAAGGTTGCTCGGCAGGGAAAACGGAGCTGAGCCCGCGGATTGACAGGCTCTGAAAATATCCGGAAAACTGGAGGTGCCGTCATGAGAGTAAAAGTCACTTTATCCTGCACGGAGTGCAAGCAGCGCAACTACAATACGATGAAAAACAAGAAGAACAACCCCGACCGGCTGGAGATGAACAAGTATTGCAGATTCTGCAAGAAACACACGCTCCACAGAGAAACCAAATAAGAGCGGAGGAAAGATGAATGGCTGACGAAAAGAAAAAAGGACGCGGTGGAAAAGGCTGAAAAGAAGGCCAAGGCCACAAAAGCGGACAAGGCCGATAAGGCAAACAAACCGAAAAAAGCCAAATATCTTTGTGCGCGCCGGCAAGGCGATCGCCCGCTTTTTTAAGGATTTTAGGGGCGAAATCAAGAAGATCACCTGGCCTGATGCGAAAACCGTGCTCAAGAGCACCGGCGTTGTAATCGCCGTGATTTTGATTATCGGCATTGGCATCTGGATTGTGGACTTCGGCCTTTCCCAGGGACTGAGCCTGATTGAGGGCCTGGCGCAGGATCCCACGACAACGGCCGCCGCCGCAGAATCAACTTCGGGCGTCACCAATGCCGCAGCAGGTGTCATTCAGCTGTTTGGCGGGCTGCTTGGTTAAGGCGGGTTCGAAGCGAAAGGGTGGTCTAACATGGCTGACAGCGCAAAGTGGTATGTAATTCATACCTATTCCGGCTACGAAAATAAAGTGGCCAATAATATTGAAACGGTTGTGGAAAACCGCCAGATGCAGGATCAGATCCTAGAGGTGAAAATCCCGATGGAAACGGTCACTGAAATCAAGGATAACAAAAAGCGCGATGTAGAGCGCAAGGTGTTCCCCGGCTACGTTCTGGTGAAGCTTGCGGTCGATGTGGAGGACGGGGAGTACGTTATGTCAGACGATACTTGGTACGTCATTCGCAATACGCGCGGCGTTACGGGCTTTGTAGGCCCGGAGAGCAAGCCCATCCCGCTCAGCGACGAGGAAGTGCTTGCGCTTGGCGTAGAGAAAAGGCAGGTCGAGGTGGCCTATCAGGTCGGCGATCTTGTCAATATTATTGACGGCCCATTCGGGGATTTCTCCGGCGTCGTCGAGGAGATTGATCCGGATAAAGATCTTGTCCGCGTGACGATTTCCATGTTTGGCCGCGAAACCCCGGTTGAGTTTGCGCTCGATCAGGTGGAGCCGGCAGTCAATTAATCACAGTTTGGTAATTAGCGGCCCTGCCGCTTATTATGCGCCTGCGCGGCTTTGCCGCCCGGCGCGGGGGTTCGCCCCCTGTGGGAGGAGTAAGAATTCATACTTGCTCCGCCAATTACCACATATATTTGGAGGTGCAAAAAATGGCTCAGAAGGTTGTAGGTTTAATTAAGCTGCAGATACCTGCAGGAAAAGCTACCCCGGCGCCCCCTGTTGGACCGGCACTCGGCCAGCACGGCGTCAACATCATGGCGTTCACGAAGGAATTCAACGAGCGCACGAAGAATGATATCGGCCTGATTATCCCGGTCGTCATCACCGTTTATGCAGACCGTTCTTTCACGTTCATCACAAAGACGCCGCCCGCCGCCGTTCTTCTGAAGAAGGCCTGCGGAATTGAAAAAGCGTCCGGCGTGCCGAACAAGAACAAGGTCGCAACGATCACCGGTGAGCAGATTAGAAAAATCGCCGAGCAGAAGATGCCTGATCTGAATGCAGCGAGCGTAGAAGCGGCAGCCAGCATGATTGCCGGCACTGCGCGCAGCATGGGCATTGTTGTCTCCGATTAATGCTCCCGGGTGGGAGGAACAATCCGATTAACCACTCTTTAGGGAGGTCAGACGAATGAAACATGGTAAAAAATATGTCGAAAGCGCCAAGCTTGTCGATAAAACAAAGCTCTATGACCCTGCGGAAGCGCTGGAGGTCGCGGTGAAAACCGCAACAGCTAAATTTGATGAAACTGTGGAAGCCCACATTCGCTTGGGCGTTGACTCCCGCCATGCGGATCAGCAGGTTCGCGGCGCGGTCGTATTGCCCAACGGAACGGGTAAATCCGTGCGTGTTGCTGTGTTCGCTAAGGGCGACGATGCAAAAGCAGCGCAAGAGGCAGGCGCGGAGTTTGTCGGCGCGGAGGAACTGGTTGCCAAGATTCAGGGCGAAGGTTGGATGGATTTTGACGTGGCGATTGCTGCGCCCAATATGATGGGCTTGGTCGGTCGTCTCGGTAAAGTGCTTGGCCCGCGCGGCTTGATGCCAAGCCCGAAGGCTGGCACCGTAACGCCTGACGTTGCAAAGGCTGTTACAGAGGCAAAGGCTGGTAAGATTGAGTACCGCCTTGATAAGACCAACATTATCCACTGCCCGATCGGTAAAGTTTCCTTTGGCGCGGAAAAGCTGAATGAGAACTTCTCCACTCTGCTGGAAGCGATCATTAAAGCGAAGCCCGCGGCAACGAAGGGCCAGTATATCCGTTCCTGCGTCGTCGCCTCCACGATGGGCCCCGGCGTCCGCATTAATGCAAACCGCGTGGGCGGCGCGGAATAAGCAAAAATGCTTGACACGGAGCAATCTGTGTGCTAGTATAATAATCACTGTTCTTACACCGAAGACAGCAGGTGCGCTTTGCGCATAATGGCTTTTGCCGCCTGCCGAGGAATGGAGAGCATACGACGGCCGGAGGTCTCCGGCATGAATTTGTATGTTGGCCCTTCCTGCGGTGCGCGGGAAGGGTTTTTCTTTTTCCCGTGTAAAGGCGTTTTTAGGAAATGCCTGAGATGCCGGCTCTCCATCCTTCGGATGGGAAGCGGTAGATTTAGAGGAGGTGAAATCCATTGCCGAGTGAAAAAGTATTGGAACTCAAGAAGCAGAAGGTTGCAGACCTCTCCGCACAGCTGAAAAATGCATGCGCAGGCGTGGTCGTCGATTACAAGGGCATCAATGTGGCGGATGATACAAAGCTTCGTAAGGAGCTGCGTGAGGCAGGCGTTCATTATGCTGTCGTTAAGAATACGTTGCTGCATCTTGCTGTGCAGGATGCTGGCCTTCAGGAGCTTGATAATGTGCTTTCCGGCACAACCGCAATTGCCCTGAGTGAGGATGATTATGTTGCCCCCGCACGCATTCTGTGTAAGTTTGCCGATGCGAGCAAAACCTTCACTGTGAAGAGCGGTTTCTTGGATGGCGACGTGATCGGCCTTGAAAAGATCAACAGCCTTGCAAAGCTGCCGTCCCGCGAGATTTTGCTCGCCACGGTGTGCAATGCGTTCAACGCACCCATCGCTTCCTTTGCACGCGCGATTCAGGCGATTGTCGACAAATCCGGCGAAGCCGTTCCCGCACAGGCAGAGGCTCCGGCAGAGGCGTAATTGCAAGGTTGTATTGCAATCGCCCTAGCTACAATATGAAATAATTGGAGGTTTATTACAATGGCATCTGATAAAATTAATGCGATCATTGAAGAAATCAAAGTCCTCTCCGTGCTGGAGCTCTCTGAGCTGGTACATGCAGTTGAGGAAGAGTTCGGTGTGTCCGCTGCTGCTGCGGTAGCAGTTGCTGCTCCGGCCGATGGCGGCGCTGCTGCTGCGGAGGAAGAGAAGACCGAGTTTGATGTGATCCTTGCCGAGGTCGGTGCGGAGAAGATCAAGGTTATCAAGGCGGTCCGCGAGATCACTGGCCTTGGTCTTGCCGATGCAAAGGCTCTTGTTGACGGCGCTCCGAAGGCCGTGAAGGAAGCGATCTCCAAAGAAGACGCGGAAGCGGCGAAGGAGAAGCTGGAGGCTGCCGGCGCGAAGGTTGAGCTCAAATAAGCTTACGCTGCTAAGAATAAAAGACCTGAAAGCATTGCTTTCAGGTCTTTTTCTCATTCTAATCTTTGAAAATGAGGTCGGATCCATACAACAGAAGTCCTAGAGGTTAGGCGCTTACGCGGACAAAAAGGACTTATAGGGTATAGAATATAAAAAAAATCTTATGCGATATGATGACGCTGGCGGGGATTACAAGGCTGAAACGATCGGGGCTTTCCATTGGACACAAAAAGGGGAAGCAATTGATATGAAACAATGGTTGTTGGGGAAGGAAGGGAATGAATCAAATGGAAACGGGCATCCCTAGCGAACTGGCTGTTGAAATCCGCAGTATCTACTGGAGCTGGGTGCAGATGAACGATGGCGCCATATGGAATGTGTAGCCCGTGAGATCGAAAAATTGGCAGCTCGCTATCATTTGGATCTGCTTCTTTGCGAAAGCATGGCGTATTGCCATGATATTTTCTGCGTGCTGGAGCCCAAGGAGATGCTGCTGGCCGTACAGGAGCGGTACGGTAGCCTTTTTTCTATGATGCGGAACGGATGATCCCATCTATGCTATACCAACGGATATCAGCGTGCCTTGCACAGTCGCGGTGGGGGATTCAGAATAAGGAAGCGCTCAGCGCCACCGCATGCTATACGACGCTGCGGGCGGAAGTAAGCGCGCTGGATATGGCTTTCATTGCAGATAAATTGGCCTGGGAATCGAGGGGTTCGTTTTTTGAACGAGTTAGCGCTGCGGTTGAGAGATTGCTCCCAGAGGCATGCCACCTATATGCAAGATATGGAGCGGCACGGGCAGATTTTGCTGCTACATCCCTGATGGCTGGAAGCAAAGGCGCATTTGCTTCCAATTACTTGACCAGATTTTTAAAACCGTGTATAAAGAAAAGGGATGGGCGGCAATACAAAACTTAGATTGTTTTCGTCCTATTTGAGAAAGGCGTGTGATAACATGATCTCGGAAAATCGAAAGGTCGTTTTGATCGGAACCGGCATGGTGGGTATGAGCTATGCCTATGCGCTGCTCAACCAGAATGTCTGTGATGAATTGGTGCTGGTGGATTTGGACCGCAAGCGGGCGGAGGGTGAGCAATGGATTTAAACCATGGCCTAGCGTTCTCTGGCTCGAACATGAAAATTTATGCCGGCAGTTATGAGGACTGTAGCGATGCGGATATCGTCACTATTTGTGCGGGCGTCGCACAAAAGCCAGGAGAATCCCGACTCGACCTGCTCCAGCGGAACACGGCGGTTTTTAAATCGATTATCGACCCGGTCACAGAATCGGGCTTCAACGGGATTTTTCTGGTGGCGACTAATCCGGTGGATATCATGACGCGGATCACAGCCGTGCTCTCAGGGTTTAATCCCCGTCGTGTTTTGGGCACAGGCACCGCGCTCGACACTGCCAGGCTGCGCTATCTGCTCGGGGCCTATTTCCATGTAGATCCCCGCAATATGCATGCCTATGTGATGGGCGAGCATGGGGATAGCGAGTTTGTTCCATGGTCGCAGGCAATGATGGCAACAAAGCCGGTGCTCTCCATCTGTGAAGAGTCCCATGGAAGATATTGCTGTGAGGAAATGGAGAAGATCACAGAAGAAGTGCGCGGCGCGGCGCAAAAGATTATTGAGGCCAAGCGCGCAACCTATTACGGCATCGGGATGGCCCTTGTGCGCATTACACGCGCGATTTTCGGCAATGAAAACAGCGTGTTGACAGTATCCTCTATGATGCGTGGAGAATACGGGGAGACAGGGGTATTCGTAGGCGCTCCCTGCATTGTAAACCGCAATGGCGTCCAGCGCATTTTGCAGCTGTCTCTAAACGATGAGGAAATGGCGCAGTTCAAGGCCTCCCTGCGAGACGCTTCGCACTCATTTTGATGAACTGGGGCTGCAATAACACCAAAAGGGAACAAAGAGGCGGGGCATTCAGCGCCCCGCCGTTATGTTTAAAAAATTAGGAAGGATGTGGAGCGGTGCAATACCGGAAAGACCCGAAAAGTGGAAACAGGCTGTCTGCACTCGGCTTTGGATGTATGCGCCTGCCGAGAAAACACGGCGCGATCGATCAGGAAGAGAGCACGGCTTTGATCCAAAAGGCAATTGAGGATGGCGTTAACTATTTTGATACAGCCTACATGTATGCAGGGAGCGAGGAAACGCTTGGCCGGGCATTACAAGGAGGCCTACGGGAAAAAATATACATAGCGGATAAGATGCCGCCTCCTTTGTGTAGAAACGCGGCGGATTTTGATAAGCTTTTGCATAAGATGCTGGACCGGTTGGGGACGGATTATATCGATTATCTTCTTATTCATATGCTGACGGATGTGGAAACATGGAATCGCCTCTGCGGCCTGGGGATTGAGGATTGGATTCGGACGCAGAAGCAGGCGGGCCGCATCCGGTCGATCGGGTTTTCCTATCACGGTGGGCAGGAGGAGTTCCCCAAGCTGCTGGAGGCATATAATTGGGATTTTTGCCAAATCCAATATAACTATATCGATGAAAATAATCAGGCAGGGCGCAGCGGGCTGCAAAAGGCGCATGAGCGCGGGCTGCCCGTGATCATTATGGAGCCGCTGTTGGGCGGCAGGCTGGCGGAGAATCTGCCGCCGGCCGTGAACGCGGCGTTTCGGGCGGCAGATCCGGCGGCAACGCCTGCTGAATGGGGGCTGCGGTGGATTTGGGATCAGCCGGAGGTTACGGTTGTGCTCAGTGGGATGAGCACACGAGAGCAGCTTGCGGAGAATGTGAAGGTGGCCGGAGATGCGCTGCCCGGCTCCATTGGGGCGGAAAAACAGGCGGTATATGAGGGCGTAGCCAAGGCGTTTCGTTCCTCTTTCCGGATTCCCTGCACGGCCTGCGGCTATTGCATGCCCTGCCCCTATGGGGTGGATATCCCCTCTTGTTTTGCGGCATACAATGCGGCCTCCATCCAGAAAAAAACGGGGAAGAGCCAATATATGAATACAACGGCCGGCTTCCGGCCCAGCCACCATTTTGCGAGTTTGTGCAGAGAGTGCGGTGCATGTGAAAAGCGCTGCCCACAAAAGATAAAAATCCGCGCGGAGCTCAAAAAGGTAGCAGGGGAATTTGAGCCGTTTTGGTTCCGCCCGGCGATGGCGGTAATTCGATTCCTGCAAAGAAAGCAGTGCACTGCGGCTCCAAAAAGGATAGAATAGATGTTTGGCTTTTCGTATCATAATGGCGATACCCCGCCTTTTTGGCAGGGGCATTGCTAATTTTTTCTCCAAATATCAAAAAGAGGGGAGTTTCCGGAGATCATTGATTGCCGGAGTCATACTGGATTCTGCTTGTTCCAAAATCTTTATCCGCGTTTTTATGGAGCTAGTTACTTGCTGCTGCCCTTTTGAAAAAAGCGTATTGCTGTTTTGAAGGATCCCGTCACACATATTAGAAAGGCCGCCATATAGCATGATTTGCGATACCGATGCCTCTGCTACCCATTTATTGTCCTTATCATAATTGGAGAATTTAACTGCATTGGCTCTTGTACGCAGAGCGGATAGTTTGGGCAAGAGGGCAGAAAAGGATACCGATTCATTCAGCGCCATCGTCACTTCATTGGAGATCGACCCGAGGTTCTCCATTTCCTCTCCCAAAGCAAGCCTCCATAACACGGCTGCATCACAATATTGCTCTAATTTCAAAGCACTCTCTAAATATTTCATGGCGGGTTCGTCAGCCGAAATCCCCAAAGTTTGCCCTAGCTTTTTTAGCTGCTGGTATTCTTGTATCTTTGCCTCAGAAAGATCGCTCACAACTTTAATCTTTGCATCCTTAAGTGCATTTGTGAAGGCAGTGGAGAGTGCTGTTTTCTGGCGGTTGCTCAGTTTTTTATCTATAACTGCCGAGGATGCTTCTTCATACTCTCCGTTTTGAATCAGTGTAATTGTTTGTTTTTCAAATTTTGTTTGCTGAACTATAAAAACAGCGAGTACTGCACCTGCTAAGATAAGCAGTGCGGCTATGATTGAGAGCGCAATTAAAAGCGTTTTTTTCGAGTGGCCAGAGTTGCTTGTTGCTGCTGTCTGTAGATTCTTTTCCATGTTTCCTTACTCCTTCTTTTTCCCGACAAAGAAATTGATATAACAATCCTTTGCAAACCAGTATAGCAAAGGGAGGCGATAAAAGGAATGGGAGGGCAAGTCAATTTAGGGAAAATATCTAAAAGGACAGTTTGTTTTCAGCAAAACTTAGCATTGGATAATGCCATAGCCCCAGTTTTCAAAGCATTTGTCAAAAATCTTGGCGCATTGCATCGTTGCGCTGTGGGGGACGGTTTCACTCTCAAGCTTGCCGGCCCGGATGCAGCGCATGGTCTCCCGCACTTCAAAGACAAAACCGTTGCCATAATTTTTTGGAATCGCTTCACGGGGAGCCCCTTGCTATTATAAAGCGTGCAGGAGTGTGAGCAGTGTGCCCGAGGAATCCGGATAAACCCTTCTGAGCCATAGATGCAGAGCTCCTCCCGCACGGTGGCGGCGGTTGTCGCCTGCAAATTCGCGGTGCAGCTGGGAAAACGGAGCAGGATACTATCCGTTTTATCCACGCCGGTTTCAGAGCGGGTAAGTATGGATTGCACGTCTATCACCGGCTCGTCGATCAGATATGTGGTCAGTTCAATCGCATAAACGCCGATATCATAGGCTGCGCCTTCCACCCAGCACCGGATTGTTGATCCGGTGCGCAGGGTCTCGGCTGGCAGAGAAGCCAATGGTGCAGGTTGCCGCCTCCAAATTGCCAATCCGGCCCTCCTTTATCCACTGGCGGGCCTGATTGATATGCGGCAGAAAACGAGACCACATTGCCTCCATAACAAACAGCTTCTTTTCCTTTGCAAGGCTAAAAATTTCCTGTGCCTGCGCTGCGGTGGGAACCATACTTTTTTCGCAGAGAACGGGTTTATTATGTTCTAAGCAGGCTATAATGTTTTCATAGTGGAAATTATGCGTGGTTGCAATATATATCGCATCAATATCTTCCCGTGCCAGGAGATGCTCATAATCGCTGTAAAAAATCCTCAATACCATGCCGTTTTGCAAAGCGCCAGGCGCGTTTTTGATCCTTGCTGGCCACGGCCGCAACACATGCATCGTCCACCTTGCCGACCGCGTTGCAGAATTTGTGCGCGATGCCCCCTGCACCGAGGATGCCAAACCGAAATTGCTTCATGCGGAGCGCTTCCTTTCTTTATCAAAATTTCATGATTCGGCTGTTGTTTCTATTATAATACAAAAATCCAGCCCTTTACAAAGGAAACCTTGCCAAGGGAAAAGAATGCGGGTATAATGGGCTGGGCGGCGATACCCTTTGCTTCGATAGACAGCCGCTTTGATAGCCGGTATGGAAAAGAGGTTAATAAAAATGCTGGAATTAAAAAATATTTCCTTTCAGGTGGATGCGGAGGGTGCGCAGCATGAGATTTTGGATCATGTCAACCTAACGCTGCCGGATGGGAAATTTGTGGTTATAACCGGGCCGAACGGAGGGGGAAAATCCACTCTTGCCCGGATCATTATGGGGATCGAAAAGCCGACGGCCGGCCAGATTCTTTTTCAATGGGCAGGATATTACATTGCTTGGCATCACAGAGCGGGCGAAGCTCGGCATTGGCTATGCGTTTCAGCAGCCGCCGCGCTTTAAGGGGTTGACAGTCCGCCGGCTGCTGAGCTTGGCGCACGGCAGCGAGCTGCCGGAGGATGCCTGCTGTGCGTATCTGACGAACGTTGGGCTCTGTTCAAAGGATTATCTCAACCGTGAGGTGGATGCATCCCTTTCTGGCGGGGAGGTAAAGCGCATTGAGATCGCCACGTTGATGGCGCGTGATTTAAAGCTGGCGATTTATGATGAGCCGGAGGCGGGGATTGACCTTTGGAGCTTTACGATGCTGGTGGATAGCTTCCGTGCTCTGAGCGCGAAGCGCCAGGAAAGCGTCCTTATCATTTCGCATCAGGAGCGCATTATGAAGCTGGCGGATGAAATTGCTGTGATTGCGGATGGGAAAATTCGCAGCCATGGCAGCCGCGAGGAGATGCTGCCGAAGCTGCTTGGCGAATTTGACGAGGCCTGTGTGTTTCGGAAGGATACGGATGAAACACACGGCGGATGACGCTGCGTTTCTGGAAAGGATGGAACCGATATGAATCAAATTGATGAGCAATTGCTGGAGTCGATTGCCGATCTGCATGGCACGCCGGCAGGGGCATATAATATTCGAAAAAAAAATGGAGCGGGCGTTGCGCGCCAATCTAGTGCCAATATTGAAATTATCCCCAAGCAGGATAAACCCGGTATTGACATTATTGTAAAGCCACATACCAAAAATGAGAGCGTACACATCCCCGTTATTGTTACAGATACGGGCATCAACGACATGGTTTACAACCATTTTGAAATTGGGGAGGGGGCCGACATCCTGATCGTAGCGGGCTGCGGCATCCACAACGATGGTAGCGCGAAGAGCGAGCACGACGGTATTCACACCTTCCACATCGGCAAAAACGCCCGCGTCCGCTATGTAGAAAAGCACTATGGGGAGGGCGATGGCAGCGGCGAGCGCGTATTGAACCCGACGACAGAGGTGGAGCTGGAGGAAGGCGCCTATTGCGAGATGGAGATGGTGCAGATCAAGGGCGTTGATTCTACCATTCGTGAAACGACCGCTCACCTCGCGGCGGGGGCAAAGCTCGTCCTGCTTGAAAAGCTGATGACGCACGGCAGGCAGTCCGCCCGCTCCAATATGGAGATTAATCTTGATGGGGATGGATCGAGTGCGCAAATTATTTCCCGCTCCGTTGCAAAGGATGCCTCTGAGCAAGTGTTTTACCCGCGCGCCGTGGGCAATGCGGATTGCCGCGCACACGTCCAGTGCGATTCTATCATTATGGATCAGGCCAAAATTCGCTCAATCCCGGAGATTGCCGCCAACCACGCCGATGCGCAGGTGATCCACGAGGCGGCGATTGGCCGCATTAATAACGATCAGCTGCTCAAGCTGCAAACCTTTGGCATGACGCAGGAGGAAGCGGAGGCGGTAATCATCCAGGGCTTCCTGAAATAATTGGCTCGGATGACGAATAAAGAGGGATTCAGCTATTAAGATTTTATGAATTTCTTCCGTTTCTGTTGAACTCGATTTAAAAACCGTTTATAATGAATTACATCTATTGTGCCGTCAAAAACGGCCTATCTATGAAGGAGCTGAAGGAATGGATCCCATTAAAGTGGATTTCACAAAAAAGAAGGACGATGGTATTATCATCAAGCCTGCCAAGGCAGGGTTGAAGATTTTCCTCAATATCCTGATCACACTCGTAGGCGCAGGCATCGCCTATTACATCATGCTGCCGCCCATGAACTTCAAGTCAACCGATATGTATATTTTCTTTGTCATCGTCGCGTTGATTTACGTTGCAGCGGCCGCGATCACCTCGGGCGCGCTGCGTAAGGGCGAATACATCCCATATGTCAAAAAGCAGTCGATTGTGCCGGTGATTGTTGTCGGCGCGCTGGCAGTGGTGTTCGTCGTTGGCCTGCTGGTTTCGTCGGTTATCTTCCGCGCGAACTCCTATAAGGATATTATTCAGGTGCAAGAGGGCGACTTTGCCAAGGAAGTGGATACGATCGATTTTGCCAGCGTGCCCGGATTGACCGCGACGCATCTCTCAATATCGCAAACCGCAGCCTTGGTGCTTTGAGCGATCTTGTCTCTCAGTTCAAGGTCAAGATGGTGCCGAATGTGGGGAAAGATGCGCAGATTAACTATAAGAATACGCCGGTGCGCGTTGTTCCGCTGGAATATGCCAACCTAATTAAGTGGTTCACCAACCGCTCGAATGGTCTGCCGGGATATATCGTCGTTGATCTGGTCACGCAGTCCGCTGAAGTCAAACGCGTAGAGGGCGGCATCAAGTATACAACCGCGGAACATTTTAACCGCTATTTAATGCGTCACCTGCGCTTCCAGTATCCAACCTTTATGTTTGCAGAGCCGAATTTTGAAATCAATGAAGCGGGCGAGCCCTACTGGATTTGCCCGGTTGAGGATAAAACTATTGGCCTATTCGGCGGCACGGATATTAAGGGCGCGGTGCTCGTCAATGCAACAACGGGCGAGAGCAGCTACCACACCATGGACGAATTGAAAAATGATGCATCCCTACAGTGGATCGACCGCGTTTACTCCGATGCGCTGCTGGTTGAACAGTTTGATTACTATGCGCAGTATCAGAAGGGTTTCTTTAACTCTGTGCTTGGCCAGGAGGGTGTCCGTAAGACGACGGATGGCACGAACTTCCTCGCAATGCATGACGACGTTTATATGTATACGGGTGTTACCTCTGTTACTGCCGACCAGTCGATCGTCGGATTTACGTTGATTAACCAACGCACAAAGGAAGCGAAATTTTATCCGGTTGAGGGCGGTGCAACAGAAGCCTCTGCACAGGTTTCCGCACAGGATATGGTGCAGGATCTTGGTTATAAAGCGACATGGCCCCCTGCTCTTGAACATCAGCGGTCAGCCAACCTATTTTATGTCTCTCAAGGGGTGACTCATCGCTGGTCAAGATGTATGCAATGGTTGATGTATATGATTATAGCAATGCCGCCAAAGGAAACACTGTTAAGGAGTGTATGGATAATTATGCGGACCTGATTGAGCAGCGCAAGGGCATTGATCTTGATGTTGACATGAGCGGCATCAATGCGGGTGAGAATGGCGATACCCCCCAGCAGCAAGAGAAGCCGAAAACACAGACCGTTACTGGTGTGGTATCGGATATCCGCACCGCAGTGAAGGGTGGAGACAGCTTCTACTATGTGAAGCTTGACAAGGGCGCTTCGTATTATGCGGTGAAAGCCTCCGATGCGGAAGCGGTTGTCATTCTGAACAAGGGAGATACCGTTACCGTGACGATCCCGACAGATGCGAAGGGCGATATCATTGACGCATCCGAAATTGTAAAGGGCGCGCCGAAGAGCGGCGAAGCGGCATAACGGAATACGAAAATTTTAAGCAGGGGGCTGTTGCAGAACGTTTTGCAACAGCCCTCTTCGTTGCTGAAAAGCAGCGGGTTGCCTTACCATCGGGGGATATCTGCCCGTGCCGGGCCCTAAAAATTGTTTGACCGTGGGGCAACAGATAGCGGCCGGCCAGATCATTGATGATCTGGCCGGCCGCTGTTTTACTTTTTTCACGAGGAGTAGAAATTGCTTCTGTGCTCAAATGTGCTCCATCATCGAACATCTAAGGCAATCACTTGGCGCATTTGCGGATTGTTTTCCTATTTTACCTCTTCCTCATCCAATGCAGCAACCTGATTGCTACATCTTTCACAGATGGAAAGGCCATGCATGCTCACCAGAGAATCCTTTTCTCCACAAAAAAAGCAGGCAGAATCCAGCTTTTTGAGCACTACCGTGCCATCATCCTGCGGGGAAAACTCTAAACGGACATTTTGAGCGATATCAAAGGCCTTGCGCATGGAAAGAGGAAGAAAAATCCCCCTCGTTTATCCACTTTACATATGGTGCTTTTGGAGCTTTCCATAAGTGCTCCCTCCTTTATTGATGGCGCCGGCCCCGGCGCCCCTTAACCCTAGCTTTATTCCGCATGTTTTTGCCGAAGCTCTGCGCGGCATGCAGCACAAACCGGAACGGAGTGAAATGTTTTCAGCCCCTCACCGCTGCCGCAAAAGAAGCAGGCCGGGATATATCGCTGCACAATAATACGGTTTTCCTCTGCATGCATTTCCAAAGGATCCTGTTTTGCAAAACCGAGACGCTCCCGCAAGGATAACGGCAGAGATACGCGGCCAACCCGGTCAACCTTCCTAACAATATTAGTAGTAACCATGTTTTTCCCCTTTTTCAAATGTTCTCCAAAATGAGAAAAGGAAATTTTTCTCCTTTGTGCTCTAAATTACCGTAAAAGTATAGCATTTTCGGGCAAATTTGAGATAGGAATGTGAATAATCTTCAACATCAAGAAGGAAATAAAAAAATCAGGCTATATCAAAAGCACCGATATAGCCTGAAAAAAGGGTATTTTGGGTATATTATCAATCGTTCCTTCCCTACGATGGAAGAATTGCGATTTTAATAGGAGGAAAAGCGTGATGACAATTTGTTATTTTTTAACAAGCACGCGTTCAATTGCTCCAACATACATACGGTGATAATCCTTGGCGGGATAACAAGATGGATCGATCGATGGATCAAGAAACCCAGCTGGGTCGAGATCTTGATACGCGACTTTCCGGCAGATAAATACCAGCTTTGCCTCTTCTATCGCGACAGCCGAGCCGAGAAAAAGGGGGGTTAGCCCAGCTTCCTTCGCCTTATCGATATCGCGGCCGGATTTGGAGCCGCATAAGGATAGCGCTTTTTTATACTCTTTCTCGAAAAAGCTCATGGTAAAATAATCTTCCCGCTCAATAAACTCATAGGTATAGCGCTGGGGGCGGATAAAAATCATTGCAACGTCCTTCCCCCAAAGCTCGCCGATTCCGCCCCAGCTGACTGTCATGGTATTCCACTTTTTTGATCGCCTGCGGTGATAAGCGCCCATTCATCGCGGATAAGCCGGATGGCATTTTCTTTTATCTCACGGATATCGATTTCCTGAAATTGCATCTGCAATCAACCCTCTTTCTTTTTCAATGAAATGATATTTTTCCATCCTATTATACGCGCTTTTAATGAAATGATAAGTGCTAATCGGTTGAATTTTCCACTTCGTATCGGTATAATGAGAAAGAGAAAATCGTGGAGGAGGATTTTTACCAAAATATATTTATAGGTTGAGATAGAGTTGGTAAAATGTACGAACCTCTAGAATAAGCGAATATTTATGCAAAAAAATCTTGAAAAAATGAATATTAGGTGTATAATCTTGAATAAAGAAATCCGTTAGGAGGCAATTAAAATGGGTGATATTAAGAAAGTGGTGCTCGCATATTCCGGCGGTCTGGATACGTCGATCATCATTCCTTGGCTGAAGGAAAACTATGATAACTGCGAGGTGATCGCCGTATCTGGAGACGTGGGGCAGGGAACCGAGCTTGACGGCCTGGAGGAAAAAGCGAAAAAACCGGCGCTTCCAAGCTCTATATCGCAGATTTAAAAAAGAGTTTGTCGAGGATTATATCTTCCCGACGCTTAAGGCGGGCGCTGTTTATGAAAAGGATTATCTGCTGGGCACCTCTTTCGCCCGTCCTTTAATCGCCAAACGGCTGGTTGAGATCGCTTTGGCAGAGGGTGCGGATGCGATTTGCCACGGCTGCACGGGCAAGGGCAACGACCAAGTTCGATTTGAGCTGGCGATCAAAAAGTTTGCGCCGGGCATGAAGATCATTGCTCCCTGGCGGATTTGGGATCTCAAATCCCGCGAAGAGGAGATCGAGTATGCAGAAGCGCACAATATCCCGTTGAAAATTAACCGTGAAACCAATTATTCTAAGGATAAAAACCTCTGGCATCTCTCTCATGAGGGATTGGATTTGGAGGATCCGGCCAACGAGCCGCAGTATAACAAGCCAGGTTTCCTGAGATGTGCGTCTCCCCGGAGCAGGCGCCCGATGAGCCCACCTATGTGACGATTCACTTTGAAAAGGGCGTGCCTACAATGCTCAACGGCAAAACGCTCGACGGCGTGAGCATGATTGAAACGCTCAATCAGATTGGCGGCGCAAACGGCATCGGCCTTGCGGATATCGTGGAAAACAGGCTCGTGGGTATGAAATCCCGCGGCGTGTATGAAAATCCGGGCGGAGCAATCCTGTACCGTGCGCACGAGGTGCTCGAGACGATTACGCTTGACCGTGATACGCAGCACTACAAAGAGCTGATCGCGCAGAAATATGCAGAGCTTGTCTATTTTGGCCAGTGGTTCACCCCTCTGCGCGAGGCGCTGGACGCGTTTGTAGATAGCACGCAGCAAACGGTCACGGGTGACGTAAAGCTCAAGCTCTACAAGGGCAATATGATCAATGCGGGCGTCACCTCCCCGTATTCCCTCTACAGTGAGGCGTTCGCAACCTTTGATGAGGATGACGTATATAATCAGAAGGATTCTGAGGGCTTTATCAACCTCTTCGGCCTTCCGATTAAAGTGAAGGCAATTCTCGACGCGGAGCGCGAGGGTAAATAAGGGATTCCATGCAATCAATGATGTGATGAGAGCATAGGGGCGGGCACTTGCAGAAGCTTTTTTCTGCGGCACGCCCTTATGGCGATTCTGCCAGCAGCGGGATCGGGAAAGGATGGCGCAGCAATGAAACTGTGGACGGGCCGCTTTTCCAAGGAGGCCGATCAAAAAACAAATGATTTCAATTCTTCCATCTCCTTTGACAGCCGGATGTATCAGCAAGATCTGCAAGGGAGTATGGCGCATGCCACCATGCTTTGTGCCTGCGGGATCATCAGCGAGAAGGATCGGGATGAAATCCTTGGCGGGTTGCAGGGGATCCTTGCGGATATTCAAAGCGGGAAACTGGCGATTGATCCCGATGCGGAAGATATCCACACCTTTGTGGAGGCGGAGCTTACCGCCCGCATCGGCGAGGCGGGCAAGCGCCTTCATACCGCACGCAGCAGAAACGACCAGGTCGCGCTCGATCTCAGGCTTTATCTGCGCGATGCGTGTGATGCACTTTCAGCGCAGGTGAAGGAGCTGGTTTTGGTGCTCTGCCAAAAAGCGCAGGAGCATGCCGGCACGGTTATGCCGGGCTATACGCATCTACAGCGTGCTCAGCCGATCACCTTCGGCCACCATTTAATGGCCTATGCAGAGATGTTCCAGCGTGATCTTGGCCGGATTGCGGATGCGAAAACGCGCATGGATGTCTGTCCGCTTGGCTCCGGCGCATTGGCTGGCACCACCTACCCGATCGACCGGGCCCAGTCTGCTTCTCTGCTTGGATTTTCTGCCGTTTCGCAAAATTCATTGGACGGCGTATCCGATCGGGATTACTGCATTGAGCTCGCTTCGGCGCTGGCCATTCTCATGATGCACCTCTCCCGCTTTTCCGAGGAAATTGTGATGTGGTGCTCCTGGGAGTTCAAGTTTATTGAGCTGGACGACGCTTTTTCTACCGGCTCCAGTATCATGCCGCAGAAAAAAACCCGGATATTGCCGAGCTTGTGCGCGGCAAAGCTGGCCGCGTGTTTGGCGATGTGATGACGCTGCTGGCGGTGATGAAAGCCTGCCGCTGGCCTATAATAAGGATATGCAGGAGGATAAGGACGCGATCTTCGATGCGTTCGATACCGTGAAGCTTTGCCTGACAGCCTTCATCCCGATGGTTGACACGATGACGGTGCTGCCGCAAAATATGCGCAAGGCCGCTGCCGGCGGTTTTATCAACGCAACAGATTGTGCGGATTTCCTGGTGGGAAAGGGCCTGCCCTTCCGGGATGCCTACAAGGCAACAGGAGAGCTGGTGGCCCGCTGTATCCGCGAGGGCTTAACGTTGAAACGCTGCCGCTGGAAGCCTATAGAGAAGTGTGCGAGCTCTTCGACGAAGGCGTGTATGAGGCGATCTCCCTGGAAAAATGCGTGTCCGACCGCACGCCGCTGGGCGGCCCTGCGCCGGAAAATGTACGCGCGCAGGCAGAGCGCGTGCGGGCTTTGATGCAGAAAGGCGAATAAAAAGGAGACTATTTATGATAAAAATAGGTATCATCGGCGCCACCGGCTATGCGGGCGTTGAGCTGATCCGGATTTTGTTAAATCATCCGCAGGCGGAACTTGCGGCCGTCAGCTCGGTTAGCTTTGAGGGAAAGGCGGTTAGCGAGGTGTACCCCTCCCTTTACGGGCTGTGCGATCTGCCTTGCTGCTCCGCGCAGGAGGCGATCGAGAAGAGCGACGTTATCTTCGCCTGTGTGCAGCATGGAATTTCACAGGAATTCGCGGCGCAGTGCGCGGAGAAGGATGTGGCCTTTATTGATCTCGGCGCGGATTTCCGTCTGAAGGAAGAATCGGATTATGCGCAGTGGTACGGCGGGGCCTATACGCATCAGGAGCTGCATAGCCAGGCAGTTTATGCGCTGCCGGAGCTGTTTCGGGCGGAGATACAAAAGGCCCGAATCCTTGCAAACCCTGGCTGTTACCCCACCAGCGTGGCACTGGGGCTTGCGCCCGCTCTGCGGGAAGGGCTCATCGAGCCGCAGGGGATTGTGATCGATTCGAAATCCGGCGTGACAGGCTCCGGCCGTTCCCCAGTGAGACGGCGCATTTTCCTAATTGCAATGAGGCGTTCTCCCCTTATAAGATTGCGGCGCACCGCCACACGCCGGAGATCGAGCAGACGCTCTCCAGCGTGGCCGGTGAAAAGCTCCAGGTTGTGTTTGTGCCGCACCTGCTGCCGCTCAACCGGGGGATTATCTCTACGATGTATGCCCGCCTGAAGGAGGGCGTAACACAAGCGAAGCTGCGCGAGGTCTACCAAAATGCTTATCACGCTGAGCGGTTCGTCCGTGTGCTGGATGCGGGGAAAACCGCAAACCTGCGCAATGTGCGGTGCAGCAATTTTTGCGATATTTCTCTGCACCTTGATCCCAGGACGGGGACGCTGATCGTCGTTTCCGCGCTTGATAATATGGTCAAGGGCGCGGCTGGTCAGGCGGTGCAGAATATGAACCTGCTGTTTGGCCTGCCGGAGGATACGGGGCTTCATATGATTCCCACCTGTTTTTAAAATACGGCAGGCCGGAAGGCTGCCGTTCAGGAAAGGATGGAACCTGCCATGAAAAAAAGACAATGGGCCGCAATTGTTTTGCTGGTGCTCTGCATGCTGTTTTTGCTGGGTGGCTGCGTGCCGCACCGAGTGGCTTCCGCAGATGCCGCCGGTTTCTTCACAGGCATCTGGCACGGCTGGATCGCGCCGGTTTCCCTGGTGCTCTCCCTGTTTGGCGATTATCAGATCTATGAGGCAAACAACACGGGTTTTTTCTACAACTTAGGCTTTTATATGGCGATTATCAGCGGGTTCGGCGGCCTTGCGCTGTTCCGCAGGAAGCATAAGGATTAACCTAGGCAGGAAGGATGGTTCTATCAATGGTAACATGCTCATTTATCCCCGGTGGGGTTGCCGCGGCAAAAGGCTTTACTGCGGCAGGCGTTCACTGTGGAATTCGAAAAAACAAATCGAAGCGCGACCTCGCGCTGATTTCAGCGGACTGCCTGTGCAATGCAGCCGCCGTTTACACGCAGAACTTGGTGTGCGGCGCGCCAGTCACCGTGACGAAGCAGAACTTGGCGGATGGCAAAGCGCGCGCCGTGGTGTGCAACAGCGGCATTGCAAACACCTGCAATGCAGATGGCGTTGAAAAAGCGCGGGGCATGTGTGAAATCACGGCCAAGGCGCTTGGGATCGCTCCAACGGACGTCATTGTAGCCTCCACGGGAGTGATCGGCCAACCGCTTGACCTCAGCCCGGTGGAGCAGGGGATGCCGCAGCTGATCGGGGAACTCTCCAAGGCGGGCTCCGACCATGCGGCACAGGCGATCATGACGACGGATACCCGTAAAAAGAATTTGCACTTACCTTTATGCTCGGCGGTAAAGGATGCACCATCGGGGCAATCTCAAAAGGCTCCGGCATGATCCATCCCAATATGGCGACCATGCTCTGCTTTATTACGACGGACGTGGCGATCTCAACCCCGATGCTCCAAAAAGGCGCTGTCGGCTGCGGTGGCGGACAGCTTCAATATGCTCAGCATTGACGGCGACACCTCAACCAATGACATGGCCTGCATTCTGGCCTCCGGCAAGGCGGAGAACCGGGAGATCGTTTCGGAGAATGAGGATTTTGCGCTGTTTACACAGATGCTTTCCACCCTCCTCATCCGCATTGCGCGGGAGATGGCGCGCGACGGCGAAGGCGCGACGAAGCTGGTGATATGCGAGGTCAGCGGCGCAAAGGACCAGGACACCGCCCGCACGGTGGCAAAAAGCGTGATCTGTTCTTCGCTTGTGAAAACGGCGATGTTCGGCGCGGACGCAAACTGGGGCCGTGTGCTGTGCGCGATGGGGTATGCGGGCGCGGAGATTGATGTGACGAAGGCGGATGTATCGTTCGCCTCCCCCGCAGGGCGTGTGGAGGTATGCCAGAACGGAGCGGGCATTCCCTTCAGCGAAGAGCGGGCGAAGCAAGTCCTCCTGGAGGAGGAAATCAAGATCGATGTGCGCCTGCACGACGGCGAGGCGCATGCGGAGGCTTTTGGATGCGACCTGACATACGATTATGTGAAAATCAACGGGGATTACCGCACCTAATAGGGCGGTAAAGGAGAAATAAGAGGACGGTTTTAAAAAGAGGGTGACGGCACATATGGAGATATCCAATTTTGAGCGCTCGCAGGTGTTGGTGCAGGCGCTTCCATATATCCAGAAATATTATCAGAAAACGATTGTCATCAAATATGGCGGCAATGCAATGATTAACGAGGGGCTCAAGGACGCTGTGATGACGGATATCGTCCTGCTCTCCCTTGTAGGAATCCATGTGGTGCTCGTTCATGGCGGCGGCCCGGAGATTAACGCTATGCTCGACCGGCTGGGCAAGGAAAGCCGCTTTGTGGGAGGGCTGCGCTATACGGATCGGGAAACCATGGACGTGGTGCAGATGGTGCTCGCGGGCAAGGTCAATAAGGATCTCGTGCAGCTGCTCGGCGCGCACGGCGGCAAGGCGTTGGGGTTATGCGGGCTGGACGGCGGTATGATCCGCGCGGTGAAGCATTCAGGCGAGGATCTCGGCTTCGTAGGCGAAATTGAGAGCGTTGACGTAACGCCGATCAACGATGCGTTAAAGACCGGCTATATCCCCGTCATCTCCACCATTGGCGGCGGATATGGGGAGGATGTTTATAATATTAACGCCGATACGGCAGCGGCACGCATCGCGGCCTGCCTGCATGCGGAAAAAAAACTGCTGCTGATGACGGACGTGCGCGGCCTGCTGCGGGATAAGGAGGATGAGGGAACGCTCATTCCGGTCGTCAACGTCAGCGATGTGCCGGGGCTGAAGAACCAGGGCATCATTTCCGGCGGCATGATCCCCAAGATCGAGTGCTGTGTGGAAGCAGTGCGGCGCGGCGTGCACCGCACCCATATTGTGGACGGGCGCATCCCGCATTCCCTGCTCATCGAGCTGTTTTCCGATGAAGGGGTAGGAACGATGTTTATCTAAGAAAGGCGATCCTATGCGAAAGGGTGAACGGTTTTTTATGACATATGAAGAGACCAAACAAACGGCGGATCAATATTTGATGCCTACCTACGCGCATTTTAACGCCGCTTTGGTGGAGGGAAGGGCGCGCAGCTCTTCGGCCCGGAAGGGGAAAGCTACCTGGACTTCACCGCCGGGATCGGCGTTAGTTCCCTGGGCTATGGCGATGCGGCTTGGGCGCAGGCGATTGCAGAGCAGGCGGCAAAGCTCGCACACACATCAAACCTGTATTACAACCCGGTGATTGCGCAGGCGGCGAAGCTGTTATGCGAAAAATCTGGTTTTGCGCGTGTGTTTTTTGCAAATTCCGGAGCGGAGGCGAATGAATGCGCGATGAAGCTCGCGCGCAAATATAGCTTTGATACCTATGGGGCGGGCCGCTCGACGATCGTCACGCTGAAAAATTCCTTCCACGGCCGCACGATGGAAACGCTCACCGCAACCGGGCAGGATGAACTGCATCAGTATTTTGATCCCTTTCCGCCGGGCTTCCGTTATGCTGCGGCAAATGATCTTGACGCGCTGAAGGCAGCGATCGACGAGACCGTCTGTGCCGTGATGATGGAGCCGGTGCAGGGCGAGGGAGGCGTGCAGCCGCTGGATGCGGATTTTGTGCACAAGGCTTCAGAGCTCTGCCGGGAAAAGGATATCCTCCTGATTTTCGACGAGGTGCAGACCGGCGTGGGCCGGACGGGCAAGCTCTATGCATGGGAGCATTTCGGTGTGCGGCCGGATATTCTGACGAGCGCCAAAGGCCCGGCGGAGGATTGCCGGTGGGGGGCTTGCCTGTGTGTGGAGAGGCTCGGCGCTGTGATGGGGCCAGGCACACATGGCAGCACCTTTGGCGGCAACCCAATCGTCTGCGCGGGGGTGTGCGAGGTGCTTTCCCGCATGGAGGAGCCGCTCTTTCAGCAGGTGCGCCAAAGGGGCGCGTTCCTGCGGGATACGCTTTCCAAATGTGATGAAATCGTAGAAATCCGAGGGATGGGCCTGATGCTTGGCCTGGTGCTTCAAACAAAGCAGGCCAAAGCGGTTGCTGCTCGTTGTGTGGAAAGGGGGCTGCTGGTGCTCACGGCGAAAACGCTCGTCCGCCTGCTGCCTCCCCTGACAATCTCGCAGGAGGAATTGGAACAGGGCATTGCCATTTTGAAGGAAGTACTCACGGAGAAATAATAAAATTGCCCGGAAAGGAATGATTTCATGAAACATTTGCTGAAAATGCTCGATCTGTCCACAGAGGAGATTTTGGAGCTTTTAAATCTTGCCGACCAGCTCAAATATGAGCGCAGCCACCACATAGCGCACCGCCATTTGGAGGGCAAAACGTTGGGCATGATCTTCCAGAAATCCTCCACCCGCACGCGCGTTTCCTTTGAAGCGGGCATGTTCCAGCTCGGCGGCAGCGCGCTGTTTTTAAGCGCACGAGATCTGCAAATCGGCCGTGGCGAGCCAGTGCAGGATACGGCGCGGGTGCTTTCCCGGTACCTCGACGGCATTATGATCCGCACCTTCGCGCAGGAGGAGGTCGAGGCGCTCGCCGAATACGGCGATATCCCGATCATCAACGGCCTGACAGATTTTTGCCATCCCTGCCAGGTGCTTGCCGACCTGATGACTGTGCGGGAGCACAAAGGCCGTTTAGAAGGCCTCAAAATGTGCTATATTGGCGACGGCAACAACATGGCGAATTCTCTGATCGTCGGCGGTTTGAAAACTGGGATGAAGGTGAGCGTTGCCTGCCCGGAGGGCTATGACCCGGATCAGAAAGTGCTGGATTTTGCAGCGGAAAACGGCGGCTTTACGCTTGAGCGCGATCCGATGAAGGCGGCGGAAAATGCGGACGTGATCTTTACCGACGTGTGGGCCCTCCATGGGCCAAGAGGGCGAGGCAGAGCAGCGCCGCGCCGCTTTTTTTGCGGGGATTTATCAGGTGAATGAGAAGCTGCTGGGAGCTGCGAACGAAGGCTGCATGGTGCAGCACTGTCTGCCCGCCCACCGGGGGGAGGAGATCACGGCGGAGGTGTTCGAGGCCCACGCCGGGGAGATCTTCGACGAGGCGGAGAATCGGCTGCACGCCCAGAAGGCTGTTATGGTTGCCCTGTTGAAAGAATAGGGGCTGTGGCTGGTGTGATCCCAGTCAACACGGAATTGAATGTTTTATGGTGAAATTGCCCTTCATCCGCCTATGGGATGGAGGGCGTTTTCTCCCCCCGAGAAAACGTCTCCTACCACAGGGCGAATGAAGAAGGCTATTTTATCAACCTTTCTTTATTGACGATTATTCCATCAGTTTTAAACGGGCAAATTGGATGATGCATCTGTTGGTCAGCCGAAGCATCTCCTCAAGCATTCCTTTCCATTCTGCCCTGAAAAAAAGACGGACAAAAATTTAAGCTTTTGATAAAATTATAAGCGGAGGTGAGCAGGTGGATATTCTTCAACAGCTCAACGATGCGGCGGCATATATTGAAACCAATCTGTGTGGCCAGGTCGTTCTGAAGGAACTTGCGCAAATCGCATGCGTCACGCAGGATAGCTTTCTGCGTTTTTTAGCTATATGACCGGAATGACACTGAATGGATATACGCCGCAGGCGTTTGTCTCGCGGCATATGAGTTGCGCGAGTCAAACATCAAGGTGATTGATGCCGCGGTGAAATACGGCTATGATAGCGCCGATTCCTTCACAAAAGCGTTTGTGAAGCAGCACGGGCTCACTCCCACGCAGGCACGGGATTCGCGTCAGCCATTGAAGATATATCCGCCGGTTTCCTTTCACATAAGGATTAAGGGAGCGGAAGAAATGAATTTTAGAATGCTTGAACTGGAGCAAACCACACTTTATGGTGTTTCCAAACCGTTTGACGGGCAGGGCTACAAAACCAGAGAAGAGCTGCGGCATATTATGTGGGCGGATGATTGTGACGATGTTCCAGGGCGGATTTGTGAAGGGCATTGGAATCAACCGTCTAACCATGCTTATGACGGTATCTGGTACGGCATTTGGAAAAATGGGAACTATATGATTGCGCGCCCAGAAACAAGCGTGCAAAAAAATACGCTCGAAAAGCAAATTATTCCGGCTGGGGCTTATGCAGCCTTTCAAACAGAACCCGGAGGGCTTGCCTGGGAGGAGTTCCCAAAGCTTGAGGAATTTTTTTGACGCATGGCTGCCCAGCTCCGGCTACAGGCAAAGGGGGATCTGGTCATTGAGGTGCTGCACCTCTGGACGGATCATGATCAGCGGAATAAAAATAGATATTACGAGGTCTGGATTCCAATCGAAAAGAAATAGCGCCGTACGAAGTTATCGTTCTATTGCTCACGGCGCCTAACTTGCGAAAAGCGCATCGGCATTTCCGGTGTGACATTTATCTCTTTCAAGCATATTTCCCGGGGAGGCGATGCTACGAGAGCCTATAGCATGCGCTTTGCCAAAAGTTTTTTGCCGGAACATCCTCCCCACGATAGGCGGAAACAAGGCAAAGCTTGTTGTAATCACACAAAACAGAGATAGTGCCGCTCACGAGAGCAATCGTGTTGCAGTTATTTTCTCTATTTGACAGGATTCATTCTTGACCCAAGCCGTGGAACCGCTATAATAGATAGCAAAGGATTGAAAAATGAAGGGTCGCTTCGGCACGTGGCGGGGTATTTGCTAAGCGGCTCCAGTGAAGGGATGAATCGTTATGGACTGTGAAAAGATGATGGGAAAAAGGGCGCGCGCCTTCTGCGCGGCGGTCCTTTTCTTTGCTGCGATGGCCATCGGATTCTCCGCTTGCGGGAATGGGGAGGAGCTTGAAGGCTCCACTGTGCCAAAGGGTTCTCAACAGGCGCAAACGCAACAGACGGTGAACCCGTTGACTGGATTGTCTGGCTTTCGGGAGGCGGCGGTAGGCCGGCGCCCAGTGGCGGTGATGATCAACAATGCGCCCGCAGCCCGCCCGCAGTGGGGGCTGTGTGCGCCGGATATTGTGTTGGAGGGCCTGGCGGAGGGCGGCATCACTAGAATGATGTGGCTTTTTGCGGATGTGCAGAGCATCCCCAAAATTGGTTCGGTGCGTAGCGCACGGCACGATTTTCTAGAGATAGCGGAGGGACTCGATGCTGTTTTTGTGCATTGGGGTGGAAGTGTGTATGCCTATGATGCGCTCAAGCAGCGCAATGTAGACGATATTGATGGGATGACCTATTCAAATACCTATTTTTATCGGGATCGTACCCGAAATGTGGGCATGGAACATACTGGATGCACGGATGGAGAGCGGCTTGCGAAGGCATTCGAAAGGCTCAACCTTAGGAGCGAGGCCAATCAGGCGAACCGAGCTCCCTTTGTATTTGCGCAAGAGGGTAAGCCTAGAAGCCTTTCCGGCGGCACATGTGAAAGCGTGGCCTTCTCCTTCTCAAATGCTTATCAACATACGTTCCGGTATGATGCGGCCTCCGGGCATTATCAGAACTTCTTGAATGGCCAGCCAATGACGGAGGATGGCGGCAAACAGATGGAAGTGACCAATGTGCTTGTGCTCTATTGCCCGGTCAAAAGCATGGGGATGCGGGCGGGTGCATTGATATGGATTTAACTGGAGGCAACGGAATTTATGCATCAAACGGCACGTACGAGCAGATCACTTGGAAAAAGGGGGAACACGCCTGCCAGCCCGCTGAAGCTGTATGCTTCCGATGGGTCAGAGCTTCATCTAAATGCTGGCAAAAGCTACATCGGCCTTGTGCCATCCGATCGGGAGAATCAAACGGTTATTTCTGCCATTCAGGAATCATAAGGCAAGATTTGGTCACTATGCATGAAACTTATGTTGAAAAAATTGTGAAAAATGGGCGGAGAAGTTTATACTTTCGTCATTGTTTTTACAAAACCCGCAACATATCAGCGGTATGATATGGATGTACCTTGAAGGAAGCAAGAAGGAGGTGAGTCCATGTCAAAGAAAGCTTGCGTGTTGGTGTGCGTGACCAGCCAACCCGATTGTGAGCGGCTGATTCGGGCGGGTAAAAAGATCGCGGATGGCGAAGGAGTACAGTTGCAGGTTGTCAGCGTACAGCGGATGGAGGAGTGCTTCCAGCCAAACTCTGATACGCTTGAGCGTTTGCACCAGCAGGCAAAGGCAGTGAATGCGGAGATGACGATTTATTTTAACGACAGCCCCGCGATTACTGCCGCAGTACACGCTGTCAAGGAGGGCGCTGTCAATATCGTAATGGGATTCCCGCGGGAAAACAGCGCGCATTTTGTAGAAGATGTTCACTTGCTGGCACCGGAGGTGCCGATCAGCATGGTGGATGGTGATGATAAAATTTATCAGATGATTCCGGCCGCCGCACCCCAGGCGATACGGCGCTGAAAAGGGCGGCAACGGTGTAAATTTTTCATATAGTAACAATAGAGGGAAACGCAGCTTCACGCGTTTCCCTCTATTGTTGTATGGAAGATTCAGTTCCAAAGGGCATCTTCCGTTAGAATGCGGTGAAAAAAGATCTTGTAGCACGTTGGTTAGCGTATCTTCCGCCCGTTCATTCATTTCCCGGTATTGTTCCGTGGCAGAGTCGTCAGCATCATCCGATATTTTACGCAGGCATATAAAGGGAATTCCGCATTTGTGGCAAACAGAGGCGATCGCTGCGGTTTCCATATCAAAGGCGGTGATGCCAAAGCGCTCAATATAGTCCCTTTTGCGATCGACGTCCGTTAAAAAGAAATCTCCGGTGCCTAATTTTCCTTCTTGCAGGCCAGGGTGTGCAAGCGCTAGGCGCAGAAGCGTTTTATCCGCCTGATAAACCCATTCCTGCCCGGGCTTCTGGCCGGCCGGTATTCCGATAGCGCTGAGATCAAAATCGCATTCCACATAGGTTGCCCCGGCTACGAGGTCACCTCGCCGCAGCCCGGAGACCGCGCCGGAGAGGCCTGCGTTGCAGACCATCTGCGCGCCGTTATCTGCAATTAAAAAGGAAACGGCGCTCGCTGCGTTCACCTTCCCGATCCCGCACTGTACGGCGTGAATTTCCAGCTGACGATCACCTTCTTGAAGCTCCATCACAAGGCCGGCGTTTCCGCGTTTTTCCTCCGCCTGGAAGCCTTGCTGCTGCGCATAGGTCAAAAATGGGGCGTATTCCATCTCATCGGCAAAAGCAATGCCAAGGATCTTTTTTTTTCACGTTAAAATCCATCCCTTCCTCTGAAAAAGGTTACGCTTCATTATAGGGGAGAACGAAAAAGAAATCAATTGCAGTGAGCAAATTAACGGAGATTTCTTTTTGGCCTATGATTTTGAGAAAGAAAGGGAAAAGAAGGCTGTTTTCGTTCCAATTTTCAAAAATGGGACAAAACACACCGGATGATGGGCGAGAAGAACAGTCGCTAACGCGGGGGAGAGAGGCATAGACTGTAATCGGGGATAACAATAAGCGCCGATGCGTCCTCAGGTGGCGGTTGATCCGTCCACAGGGGAGCCGGGGACAGCCGATAGGCACATGGCGCATTTTAGATAGATGGCCCCGCCTTCTCCCCCAACGGGTTCGATTGGGGGAGGGAAAGAGAAAAGCGCGCTGCTTTGGCATCACCTTGCAGCGCGCTCTGATCTTTTGAAATAGCCGGGTTATTCCTCCATCTGCTTGCCGAGGAAGGAGGCGGCAACTTGCATGAGTTTGATCTCGGTTGAGGATGGGGCCGTAGCGCCATTTTCCGCCATCAGGAGCACGACGGCGCCGGACACATCGCCCGACCCAATGATCGGATAGGCAATCCCGGCCATGCGTTCCAGCCCTTCCACCGGACGAAGCGATTCGCCCGATCCGCTATAGACAAAATTCGAGCGTTTTTCCATGAGCGATTCCAAGTTAGCGGAAATCCGCCGGTCTACCGCTTCCCTCTTTGGAATTCCTGCGCAGGCGATGACATGATCCCTGTCGCAAATGAGAACGGGCAAATTGGTGCTGCGGGAAAGAACCTCCGCATACTGGCCGGTGAAGGAAGAAAGCTCCCCGATGGGGGAATACTTTTTAAAGATCACCTCACCGTCCGCATCCGTATATATTTCAAGCGGATCACCCTCACGAATCCGCATGGTGCGGCGAATTTCTTTTGGAATGACCACGCGTCCCAAGTCGTCGATCCTTCTTACAATTCCAGTGGCTTTCATAGTATAGATAACTCCTCCATTATAATTTTCCCTGACTGCCGCCGTGCAGCCCGGCAGATAACATTTGGAACAGGGCGGGAAACAACACCCGCCGCCGTCTGAGGCCAAAAAATAGTATCTGCGCCGTGGAAATTTTTATACCCATATGCAATGAAAAATCCGGAATGGAATATTTTCCTTCTCATGGAAGAGGCTGAAAAAATACGCCGCAAAAATTGTAGAGATACAATCTTTGCGGCTCGTTTTCAATCATTTTCTGAAAAAAATTGAAAAGTCACATTATTTCACGGGCTTATCCGGTGGTAGGGTGGTATCGCCCCCGCCATTAGGGCCGGGCTCCGGCGATTTTGGAGGGGAGGTCGCCGCATCGCCCCTGTTCCAAAGATGGATCAGGTTTTGATCGTTGAGCAGTTTGAGCATAATCAGCGTTAACGGAACTAAAAACAGGCCAATAAAACCGAACAGTTGCAGCCCAATATACATGCCTACGATCGTCACGACCGGGGAAGACCGAGTTGACCGGCCACGAGCTTCGGCTCGATGATTTGCCGGATGACAGAGATCGCCACATAGATCACAATAAGGCCGATGCCAAACCCCACCCGGCCCGTGCAGAGGGAATAAACAGCCCATGGGATTAAGACGGTGCCTGTTCCCAACACAGGGAGAATATCTACAATCGCTGTCAGAAGGGCGATAGCAAGGATATAGCTGCTCTCATATAAACCCGCCAGCTTTAAAATACCCAGGCCAATGGTCATTTCGACAAAAGTGATCAGGATAATGAGCAAATAGGCCCGGAGCATTTTAAACATGGAAGAGAAAAGAAGCTGTTTAGAGGCACTGAGCGCCTCTCTGCGCTCCCTAGGCAGCTGGCGTTTTACAAAGTTAACGAGGCGGTCATAATCCGCCGTCATAAAGCAGCAGGCGATAATCGAAATCAAAGTGGCAAGAAAAATAGAGGGATTTGCTTTTGCCGTATTCCATACGCCGGAAAGCGGAGAGGAGAGGATAGAGAGGTCGATATTCAATCTGCCATTTGCGGCGCCGGTTTCCAAGTCGTGAAAAAAGCTCACGGATGCTGTTGGCCGCCATGGTTTCAATGCTGTCCGGCAGGAAGTGAATATTTTCTAAAATCCAGGCCTCTGTCTGTTTGAGAAAAACGGGTAGATTATCAAGCTTTGCCGTAATCAAGGAAATAAAGCCCCGTAGTTCCTCCACAATCCGAACGCCGATCAGTGCAAGCACCGCCATGATCGCCGTGAGCGCAAGCAAAACGGCAAGTCCGGAAACAAGCCCCTTTTTCAGCGGGGTTTTTTTGGTGATCCAGTTGACGGGGCGCTGTAAGGCCATTGCAATAAAAAAGGCCAAAATGAAGGGGAAGCACGTCCAGAAGGCAAACCGCATGAAAAAGTAAAAGAGGCCCAATATGATCGCAAAATAGACGGTGTTGATGATAAAACGCCTGCGTTTTTCAATTTTCGTCATGACACCACATCCTTGATGGCCGCGGCCCAGGGGGCAACGGCAGTTTTAGGGGCACAAGAGGCGCAAACCGGCAAAGCATCGCCCCTTTTTGCTGAAAAAACAGGTTATTTGTATTCTATAACAGCTGGGGTATGAATACAATTAAAAATATGTTACAAAATTCTCTCATTTTTCTCTGCTCCAGCTTACGGTTCTGACGTATGTAGAGCAGAAAAGAAAAAAAAGTTGAAATTCTCCCTTTATTATGCCGCCGCTTTATGATAAAATATTCTGAGATTCTCTAGTTTACTGAATTTTCCCGCGGAATGTTAAAGGAGTTGTCACACATGTATGTAGCGGTAATGGGGTATGGCGTGGTCGGCTCGGGCGTAGTGGAGCTGTTTGGCAAGAACCATGGCAGCATTGTGCGCAGAAGCACCCAAACCGAGATGGAGATCAGGTACATCCTTGACCTGCGCGACTTTCCGGGCGACCCAAATGAAGAAAAATTCACCAAGGATTTTCAAAAGATTCTACAGGATGAGGAAGTTAAGATCGTTGTTGAAACGATGGGCGGCCTGCATCCGGCGTATGAATATGTGCTCGCCTGCCCTCAAGGCGGGGAAGAGCGTGGTCACCTCCAATAAGGGCTTGTAGCGGCGAAAGGGTACGAACTGCTTCAGGCCGCTGAAGAAAACAACGTCAATTTCCTCTTTGAGGCAAGCGTTGGCGGAGGAATCCCGATTATCTGGCCGATCAGCCAGTGCCTGGCAGCCAATGAAATTGACGAGATTGCCGGGATCCTCAACGGCACGACGAATTTCATCCTGACCCGCATGATTGAGGATCAAATGAGCTTTGAAGACGCACTTCGCCTGGCGCAGGAAAACGGATATGCGGAAAAAAAGACCCGACGGCCGACATCGAAGGCATTGACGCCTGCCGCAAGATTTGCATTCTGGCATCTCTGGCATTTGGTAAGCATGTGTATCCGGATGGCGTTTATACGGAAGGCATTACCAAAATCCATTTGCGGGATGTGGAATATATTCGCGCTTGGGGCGGCGTGATCAAGCTGCTCGGCCGGGCAAAGAGGCTCCAGAACGGGCGCATTAGCGCAATGGTCAGCCCAGCGGTTGTGGATCGGCATAGCCAGCTTGCCGGAGTGGACGATGTATTCAATGCGATCCTTGTGCGTGGGGATGCGATTGGCGACGTGGTGTTTTATGGCCGCGGAGCAGGTAAAATGCCAACAGCAAGCGCGGTTGTGGCCGATGTGATCGACTGTGCAAAGCATCTCAACCGCAAAAAGCTTTTCGGCTGGGGCAGCAGCGAAGAGGGCTATGTGGCCGATTATCGCGATATGCGCACGGCGCTTTATATCCGTGCGCAGGCAAGCAAGCCGGACCAGGCATTGGAAGCTGCCCGGAAAGCGTTTGGCGAGATCACGGCGCTACACTGCGAGGATGCGCCGGCAGATGAAATTGCATTTATCACACCGCAGGATACGGAGCGGGAATTGCAGGCGAAGCTTGCCGGGATCAACGGGGCTTACGCTGCAATCCGTGATCCGGATGACGGATTATTGATTATAGGAGGGTATTGCAATGGCACTCATTGTACAAAAATTTGGCGGCAGCTCTGTTGCGAATGCCGATAAGGTTCGCAACGTTGCGCAGATCGTCACGCAGACCTACAGCGAGGGAAACGATGTAGTGGTCGTTGTATCCGCACAGGGCGATACAACAGACGACCTGATCGAAAAAGGCGGCTGAAATTAATCCGAAGGGCTCCAAGCGCGAGATGGATGTGCTCCTCACTGCCGGCGAGCAGATGTCCGCCTCCCTGCTGGCGATGGCGATTGAAAAGCTTGGGTTCCCTGTCATTTCGTTGCTGGGCTGGCAGGCAGGTTTCCAAACGAGCTCTGCCTATGGCAACGCCCGCATTAAATCCATCAAAACCGATCGCCTTCGCGCAGAGATTGGGCGCAAAAATATTGTTGTGGTTGCGGGCTTCCAAGGCCTCAATAAATATGACGATGTGACAACCTTTGGCCGCGGCGGTTCGGATACGACCGCCGTTGCGCTTGCCGCTTCCCTGCATGCGGAGCGCTGCCAGATTTTTACGGACGTTGAGGGCGTATACACCGCCGACCCGCGTAAGATTGAGGGCGCGAAGAAGCTTAAGGAGATCACCTATGACGAGATGCTGGAACTTGCCACGCTCGGCGCGCAGGTGCTCAATAACCGGTCTGTAGAAATGGCGAAAAAAAATATAATGTTGAGGTAGAGGTGCTCTCCAGTCTCAAGAGGGTGCCGGGCACAATTGTGAAGGAGGTTGCCAAAATGGAAAAGATGCTGGTCAGAGGGGTTACGAAGGACACAAATGTGACGCGTGTCTCCATCATCGGCGTGCCGGATGTGCCGGGCATCGCGTTTAAAATTTTCAGCAAACTTGCAGCAAAGGGTATCAATGTGGATATTATTCTGCAATCCGTCGGCCGTGATGGCACAAAGGATATTTCTTTTACCGTCAGCCGGGACAATGGCGAAACGGTTGCCGAGATTCTCTCCACTTCTTTTGAGGAGTTGGCAGGCAAAGAGATCGTAACGGATAATCAGGTGGCAAAGATCAGCGTTGTCGGCGCGGGCATGGAAACACACCCCGGTACGGCAGCGAAGATGTTTGAAGCGCTGTATGAAATTGATGTTAACATCCAAATGATCGCGACAAGCGAGATCAAGATCTCCGTTCTGATCGATGAAAAGGATGCCGACCGTGCGGTGGCAGCGGTGCATAAGGCGTTTATCCCGGTGGAATGAGCTTTTAGAATTCGTTAACAAAAAACGTCCGTGCGCTTTTTGCGCCGGGCGTTTTTTTTTTTTGAGTTTTTGGTTAATAATACGGAATACAGATGGTTAGAAAGACAAAAGAAAATGGAGGGATTCCGATGGATCAAATTCCAACGCCCGTATGGGAAGATCAAAAGCTCAATCAGTATTTCAAAACGCTACCTGTTTTCGTGCAGGAAACGATTGCGCAGACAGGCATCCAAATTACGGATGAGGCGCAGCTACGCGCCGTCGCGGAAAAAAATTTTAAAAGGGCAGCAGCAGTAAAATGAGCCTTTTTCTATAGGGTATGGAAAAAAAAAACGACCGGAGCGGCATTTTTCGCTCCGGTCGTTTGGTAAAGGACCGAATTACATGCTTTCTGGGACCATAATCTTAAGCATTTCTAAAATATTGCGGATCGTATCCCGCACACAGATGCAAAGATAAATTCGCGCCTGCATGAGCGCCTCATCCTCTACGCGGACGCGGCAAGCGTTATAAAATTTGTGAAAAAGCGTGGCCAGCTCGATTACATAACGGGTGATCCGCGCGGGATCATAATTCTTGGCGGAGAGGACGATCTCATCCGTCAGAGCGGCCAGATGGCGGATCCGGGGTAGCTAGCAGGCAAAGCTCCTGCCCCGTGCACTCCCGCGGGGCAACGCCCTCTGAAGCGAGCTTTTTCAAGATGCTGCAAATGCGCGCGTGCGCATATTGGCAGTAATACACGGGGTTTTGCGCGCTTTGCTCAACGGCTAGATCAAGATCAAATTCCATTTGGGAGCCGGGCTCGCGCAAGTTAAAAAGGAAGCGTGCTGCATCGACCGGGATGTCGTCCAGCAGATCAGTCAGAGTAATCGCCTTCCCTGTACGCTTGGACATCCGCACCACCTCGCCGCCGCTGACAAGCCGCACAAGCTGCATCAGGATAACGTCCAGCCGGTTGGGGTCGATCCCAATCGCCTCCAGCGCGCCCTTCATGCGGGCGACGTGGCCGTGGTGATCCGCGCCCCAGATATCGATGGCCTGATCGTAGCCACGCTTTTACCAGTTTGTTGCGATGGTAGGCGACGTCGGCGGCGAAATAGGTCGGGTTGCCGTTGGCACGCACGAGCACCTCATCCTTTTCGGCGCCGCGTTCGGTTGCTTTATACCAAAGCGCGCCGTCTTTTTCATAGGTGAGACCGGCCTGGCGAAACAGCTCAATGGTTTCTGCCAATTCTCCATCCTGATGGACGGTGCTCTCATAGAACCAATTGTCATACTGAATGCGGTATTTGGCGAGCGTTTCCTGCATGCCGGCAATATTCTTCGGCAGAGCGAAATCAACCAGCGCCTGCCGGCGTTCGGCCTCGTCCGCATTTACATACCGGTCTCCGAAAACCGCGGCGAACTCCTCTGCGCGCACGCGGATATCATCGCCGTGGTAACTATCCTCCGGCAATTCGATCGCATCTTCTCCCAGAAAATGCTGAAGATAACGCACCTCCAGCGAGAGAGCAAATTTTTCGATCTGGTTGCCCGCGTCGTTGACGTAGAATTCCCGGCAGACGTCAAATCCCGCATAATCGAGCGCTGCGGCTAGGCAATCTCCCAATGCGCCGCCGCGGGCATTGCCCATATGCATTGGGCCGGTTGGGTTAGCGGATACAAATTCTACCATCACACGCTTGCCCCTGCCAAAATCGGAACGGCCATACCCCTTGCCGCAGGCGCGGATATCCTTTAAGATGGCGGCATAGTAGCTATCCGCCAGGAAAAAGTTTAGAAACCCGGGGCCAGCCGCCTCACAACGGCTGAAAAAAGTATCCGCAAGATCCATGCGGGCTAAAACTTCCTCCGCAATTTTGCGTGGGGCCATGTGGAAAGCCTTTGCACATGCCATTGCGGCGTTGGTCGCATAGTCGCCATTGGCCCGGTCCGCGGGGACCTCCACAGTGAATGCCGGAATGGGCTCCGGCGGCAGGGGCTCCGTCCGCCACTGCCTTTCCCATTGCATCGAGCACCGCCTGGCGCAGTGCCTGTTTCGTTTCCTTTACGAGTTTTGACATCCTGTATTTGCCTCCTTCACCGTGATTACAAGCTCGTTGCGCGCGGCGAGGCCGGCGTTGAAATCGAGCGTATAATGGAATTCCAGTTTCCCTCCATGCTCATCCATCAACGAATCCACCTTTTGAGTAAATACGCCGATCATCAGTTCACCGTAGGGCGTGGCGTAGTGGCAGTTATGCCGACGGCCGAGCTCCATAATCAATTCCGATTGGTAGCTCCCCGTCCTCGTCATGGTAACGCGGCGGCCGTTTTCCACATGCAGGGTGGTAACGCAGCCCTCCAATTCGCCGTCCTGATCCGTATAGATCAGTGAATAATCCTCCGGTGTGCCGCAGAGGGAGCCCACGGTGGTCATGGACATGCTTAGGACGTCGCCGTCCGTTTCGTGCTGGTCGGCAATTTCTATGATAACGTCTTTTTCCAAAATGATAAACATCCTTTCGCAAAAAGTAGGGATGCGGCGTGTCAATCCTTCGGCTCCCATTTTTTTAAAGCGAGCTGGATCAGCCGGTCTAGCAGCTCGCCATAGGGCAGGCCGGTGTGTTCCCAAAGCTTGGGATACATGCTGATGGGCGTAAAGCCAGGGATGGTGTTCGGCTCGTTGAGAAGCACCGCGCCATCTGATTTGCGCACAAAGAAATCCACGCGTGCAAGCCCGGAGCAGCCCATTTCCGTGAAAACGCGGCAGGCGGCGGCGCGCACCGCCTCGAGCGTATCCGCCGGCAGACGGGCGGGGATGTGCAGCTCGCTGTCGGCCGCGATATATTTTGCTTCGTAATCGTAAAAATCATTGCAGGGGACAACCTCGCCTACGGTGGAGGCTTTCGGCTTCTCGTTGCCGAGCACAGCGCATTCTACCTCCATGCCATCGATCCCCTCCTCCAAAACGAGCTTATCATCATGCAGGAAGGCCTTTTCGATTGCATCGGCCAGCTCCGTCTCATTGCGAGCTTTTCCTACGCCGACAGAGGAGCCCGCGTTGGCGGGCTTGACAAAGATGGGGAAGCCGAGCCGACCAATTGCCTTTTTGGCGCAGGGCGGCGGCATCTTTTGATAGCCATCGCGGGTCAAGGGGAGCCACTTTGCCTGCGCAATGCCCGCCACATCTGTCATGGCGTTTGTAATCGCCTTATCCATCGTGATAGCGGAGGCGGTGCAGCCGCAGCCGACGAAGGGGAGCTGCGCAAGCTGCAAAGGCCTTGCATGGTGCCGTCCTCCCCGTTTTTGCCGTGCAGGACGGGGAACACCACATCCACATGCTCCACGCGCGCCGCGCCGTTTTCAAAAATGAGCAGGCCGTGATGAGAGCGTCCGGCGAGAGCACAGCGGGCGTCCGCTTGCCGCATTCGAGCCAGTTATCCTCCGGTAAGGCTTCCGGATCGCCCTCATAGAGCAGCCATTCGCCCTGCTTTGTGATGCCGAGGGTGAGCACCTCATAGCGGTCCCGCGGAATATTCTGGATGACGCTGCGCGCCGAAACGAGGGATACCTCATGCTCGCTCGATACGCCGCCGAAAAAAGAACCAAAACCTTTTTCATGAAATAAGACCATCCTTTCTCTGCCGCAGTCGAGCCTGCCTGTGCCAAGGGAGGGGCTGCCTTCCTAAAACCTTTATATGATAGCATAATTCAGAGATATGCGCAATTGGAGAAAGTGCCGGAAAGCGCGTTGGTTTTGTTGATAAAAAAGGCCGCGGCTTGTGGAAGCCGCGACCGGAAAAATAGTTTCAATCACTGCATAAAGATAAAATTTTTATCCCCCGATTACAAAGCACAAAATCCAAAAATCGACACCAAGCATGAGGGCCAGCCAGTAGAGAAAAGACTACCCAGGACCCAGAATAGTCCCTAATTGCACGCACGGCACAGAAGATAAATAGGAACATCAAAGCAGAGGCAATAAAGGGCACGACATAAAGCATAGTTTTCTCCTCCCTTTATGGGTCAAAGTAATAAAATTACGGACTAGAGTGTTGGATGCGTCAAATGAAGGATCGGCCCATACACTCAAACTTAAATCGGCTCCTAAATTTAAATTGCCATATATCGACACCTTTTTTGTGATAATATCTTCCTTTAAAAGTAGCGGGCAGGTTAGCCTTATCCGGATTGGCAGCCACTACGATCACGGAAAAAAGGCCGCAGTGTACGGTTGTAATATATCTTTTTCCACCATGAGAATAAGCGGATTTGATATCAAAATCCTTCTTAAGCCCTCTATCTGTATCGATATCCTCGGAATAAGCATCATCGCCTTCTGAACCCTCCAACACCCATAGATCATCGGAGGGGGGGTGTTGATGGGGCTCCCGGCTACCCTTCCCTTTGCCATATAAAGAAAGGCCACTTCATCTGTGCCCGTCAGCGGATGTAAGCCGGAAGACCATGCGATGGCCACCGTATCAGTAAGCGTCCAAAAGGGTTCATATTCCCACGCCCACATATAAACAAGCTGACGTTTGATATGTGTGGGAGAATAGGCGGGAGAATTGCTGGTAGCATCCACATACCGTTCCGAGTTTAATGCATGCGTAAAATTCTGTAAATCCCCAGTCGCTTTTACAGCGGCCGCTGCCGTCAATTTTACCGTAGGCAGACGGTCCATTTCTTTGAGCAGCAAAGCCGGTTGTAAGGTGTTTTGAATTTCGTTGGCCTGTGCGACCACGTCAAAAAATGTAAGCGGCTCATTGCGCGCGGTGGCGCGATCCTGTATCACTTTTTGCAATGCTTCATCATTTCGCAAAAGCGCCTGAAAGTCGGCGAGGGATTCCTGATCCATTGAGATCGCGCCGGTTTCATCCTGCGTGTAAAAAACCTGGTATTCATCCGTTAGGATGCCGTAGCATTCTGGCGGGAGGGTTTCTGCTGAAAGATCAGGGATGGGAAAATCTGAGAGATTACCTGCAAGTGCGGACATAGATCCGAACAAAAGAAGTAACGAAAGAGAGCTGAGAGAACACGTCCGATTGTTTTTACCATCATTTTACCTTCCTTTCTTTTCAGGATAGTTTTATCATACCAGCAACGCGCAATATTGTCAATACTGAACATAAAACAGAAAAATAGATGAAAAAATTACATATAAATTGGGAGCCTATAAATGCACATTAGATATCATTTGACTTTCCGCCTTCGATTCGTTATACTTAATGCAAATGACTTGCAATAAGGAGCGCCCTATGAACAACAGCAAAAAACATCTCGCGCTGCTTTCTGTTTTGCTCTGCCTTCTTTTGATCGCCTTTTCGGGCTGCACACCGGTGGAGCACTTGCAGAGCGATTATCAGATCGTCACCTCTTTCTACCCGATGTATCTCTTCACACGCAATTTAACAGAAGGGATCAGCGGGGTAACCGTGGTCAACATGACGGCACAGAACGCAGGCTGCCTGCATGATTATCAACTGCTCTCCAAGGATATGAAAGCGCTCGGCGCGGCGGATGCGTTTGTTATTAACGGAGCAGGGATGGAGGGATTCCTCGAGAAAGTGATTGAGCAATTACCCTCCCTGCCCGTGATCACGGCGAGTGAAGGGATTGAAATCCTCTGTGAAAACGCGGAGCACGAGCATGAAGAGGAGCAGGCGCATGGTCATGCGGGGCACGAGCATGAGGAGAACGCGCACGTTTGGCTCTCCGTGCCGAATGCGATCGCAGAGGTTAATAACATCGCAGCAGGGTTGAAAAAGCTTTTGCCAGGTAATGAAGCGCAGATTGAGCGAAACCGGAGCGCTTATGAAAAACGCTTGCTTTCGCTTGATGCAGAGCTGGCACAAATGCTCGCCCCATCCGGGGCGCCGAGATCATCTCCTTCCACGAGGCGTACGATTATTTTGCGCAGCGGTATGGCCTCGTCATCGCTGGGGCGATTGAAACGCACGATGGCGGGGAGCCGGGCACAAAGGAGCTGATCGAAACCGTGGAACGGATCCGCTCGCACGGCATCCGGGCCATTTTTATCGAGCCGAATTATCAGGGTAGCTCGGCGGGAATCCTCAGCCGGGAAACGGGGGCAAAGCTCTGCACGCTAAACCCTGTGACTCAAGGGGAGGACAGCTTGACCGCTTATGAGGGCATCATGCGGCAAAATGCGAAAACGATCGTGGAGGCGGTAAAAAATGGCGATTGAAAACGGCTGCGGGCTTTGCAGCGTGCAAATACAAAAGATCGGCGTGCAGAAGGGGCGCGACATCCTGCTGGAGGACGTCTCTTTTGAAATGCACTGTGGGGAGCTGACAGCTCTCATCGGCGTAAACGGCGCGGGCAAAACAACCTTGCTGCGGGCTATTTTGGGCGAGATACGGCATACCGGCACGGTCCGTTACCATTCCCACGATGGGAAGGATCTCTCGGAGATCACGGTTGGCTATGTCTTGCCTCAATATCTGGATTTTGACCGAAGCGCACCGGTGAACGTGATGGATTTTCTGCTGGCCGGGCGCACACAGGCCCCGGTGTGGATTACCCGGCCGCTCGCGCTGAAGCAGGCAATCCGGAGGAGCCTTGCGGATGCGGGCTGCGAGGGGTTGGAGAACCGGATGCTTGGGGCCCTTTCCGGCGGCGAGTTGCAGCGCGTGATGCTCGCGCAGGCGCTTTATCCCACGCCTGAGCTGTTGATTCTTGACGAGCCGGTATCTGGTGTGGACACCGTGGGATCAGAGCAGTTTTATGAGAAGATTTCACAGCTCCGGCACGATTACCACATGGCGATCCTGATGGTTTCGCATGATCTGGAGCTGGTTCATCTGCATGCGGACAGGGCTGTTTTGCTCAATAAAAAGATTCTCTGCGCCGGTGAGGTTGACGAGGTTTACAATTCCAAAGCCTTCCGTGGAGCGTTTGGCATAGGGGGGCGGCGAAATGACTGTAATCTATCAAATCCTCGAAACTGTGCTGCCCTTTTTCATGGCTTGATTACAATTTTATGAAAAATGCCTTTGTGGCCATCCTGCTCATCACGCCGCTGCTCGGCGTGCTCGGCACGATGGCGGTCAATAACAAAATGGCCTTTTTTTCCGATGCGCTGGGCCATTCCGCGCTGACCGGCGTAGCGCTTGGCGTGCTGCTGGGCATTCAAAACGATCTCATTAGTATGATTGCATTTGGGGTGCTGCTCGCGCTGGTGATCACGCGTGTAAAATCGGCAAAAACAGCCTCAGCCGATACGGTGATCAGTGTGTTTTCGTCTACCGCCATTGCGTTGGGGCTCGTGATCCTATCGGCGGGGGCGGATTTTCCAAATATTCGCAATACCTGATCGGCGATATCCTGAGCATTACGCCGCGGGAAATTTTGCTTCTGGCAATTACGCTGGTAATTGTTATTCTAATCTGGGGATCATCTATAACCGCCTGCTTCTGTTAAGCATCAACACGGATCTTGCCGCAAGCCGGGGCGTGAAAACGGCGGTGGTAGAAAATATTTTTGTGGTGCTCGTTGCAGTGGTCGTGATGCTCTCGATTAAATGGGTGGGCGTGCTGCTGATCAACTCCCTGCTCATTCTGCCTGCGGCGGCTGCCCGCAACCTTGCGCGCAGCTCTCGGCAGTATTTGGCTTTTTCCGTGCTGATCGCAATGGTGTGCGGGGTGGGCGGTTTGATCGCCTCGTTTTATTTCAATACGTCGGCCGGCGCAACGATCGTGCTGCTGTGCGCGGCGGTGTTTTTTGCAACCTATGCGGCGCGCCGCAGAAAATAATAATAAGGCTGCCACAAATTACCATGTAATTTGCAGCAGCCCTTTTTCAGCTTTGGCCTCTACATCATAATATAGAGCAGGGCCAGCAATAGCAGCTCATCAGCGCCCTCTCCATTCAACAAAAGCATCAGCGCGAGCAGTAGGGATTGATCGGAGCTACCCTCCGCCAGGCCCAGCGGCAAAGGGCGCTTTCCCGGCACAGCGCCTTGGGAGGCGTGCGGCTCCTCCTCCTGCACAGGCAGAGGCGTTTCCCTTTTCTCCTGGATATAATCTACTGGCAGGGAAATATGCTTTGGGGAACGCGGCTTACCCGCGGGCGGTTGTGAATGCTGCGGCTTATTGTCTAGAAAAGCAAGACGATCCGCGTCAACTTCCGTTTTTTCCGCTGTGGGCGCGAGCCCTGTTGGCAGGTGCTGCGGCTCCCGATGGGCGCTGTGCTCTGCGGCTTTTTGCCTGCGGGGGCCCCTCCTGCGGCGCTGAAATGGGGGGAGATTCGCTTTTTTTTCGGTCTAATTCCTCCTGCGCGCGTTGGGCCGTCAGTTGGGCGCGGCGCTGCATTTCACGCACGCGCTGCGTGGCCTCCTCCTGCATGGCCATCAGCTCTTGGTATGTATAATCCCTCGCCAAATCAAAGCACCCCCTGATCCCTTAAAATCGGCAGCATTTCCAGCAGCCGCATCATGCGAAGCGCCTCATCCGCCTTATGGCGGCGCTCAGGGCTCAGAAGAGGCTTGAGCGCTGCGATAAAGGCGGTTCTGGAATCATTCCCCCCGCCATTCATTGCGCCCATGATGGCAGACAGTTTTTTCATCATTGCCGGATCGATTCCGGAGAGCGCGCCGAGCGCTTCCGCCGCCCCGTTTTGACCGGCCGTGGGCAGGGGTGTGTTCTGCTGAGTCGGTTCGGCCTGCTGGCCGCCCTGGTTCTGCCCGCCAAAGAGCGATTGCGCCACACTCTGCAAGGATTGGATATCATCCGGGCTGAGGCTGTTAATCAGGTTGCTTAAGTTCTTATCGTCCATTTTTCAAAATCCCCCTGTTTCGGTTGTTACCGGTTAAAATGCTGCCTGGTATCTAGGAGCTTTTCCAGCAGAGCCTGTGCCTGCGGCGTGGCAAGCAGCTTATCCGCGGCCTGACGGTCCTCCAAAAGCATCTTGAGCGTTTTTGCCTGCGTCGGGTTCATATTTTTGCGCACAAAATCTTCCCAGTTTCCGCTATTGATTGCCTGCTCGATATCGGAAGCCGCTTTTCCGGAGGTTTCACTCAAATGCTTCAGAGCGGCCTTCATTTGTTCGGTGTTCAGATTTCTTCCGTCAATCATTGCATTCACCACCTGTAGTGTATATAATACTAATATGCTTGCGATGGGGGAAAGTATGAACGATCTTTTACCCGATCTCTATGAAAGGAAGTCGGCTCGGATGAGGCTCCTGGTAGTTTCTGATTCTCATGGGGATTCCTACGCGCTGTATCGCGCAATCCAGCAGCAGCCTGCGGCGCAGGTGGTCATCCATCTGGGCGATGGCGAAAACGATATGGAGCAGGCGATGGGCCTCTGCGGGGAGAAGCGCGTGATCTGCGTGCGGGGCAATTGCGATTGGGGCTCGATGCTGCCCGCCCTTTCACTGGAGAGGATTGCAGGCAAGCTGCTGTATCTTACGCATGGCTATGCGGAAAACGTAAAATACGGCGATGGGCAGCTCCGGCAGCAGGCGCGCGCCTGTAAGGCCGACATTGCATTATATGGCCACACCCATCGGGCTGTGACAGATTTTGAAGACGGCCTATACCTGATGAACCCCGGCGCTGTTGCAAACGGGGAATACGGGATTGTCGACATCACGCAGGCGGGTATTGTGTGCGTGAATCACAAAATCAGATAGGCCGCGCAGCGCAAGCGGGCAGCAAGACAAGCTTCGCCGCCCTCTGCTTGATAAAAGGGCGATGAACAGTAGCCTGCATAGGATAGCCAGCGGCTGTATTTTTATGATTGTTGAAAAAGGAGCGCATTCGGCATGAATGTTCTGATCGTCGGCGCGGGTAAAACCGGGCGAAGGCTCGCCCTTGCTTTATCCGGGCGAGGGTATGATGTTGCGGTGGTAGACCGCGATCAAAGCAGGCTCGACCTGTTGGGGGAGAATTTTGACGGCATCACGGTAGCGGGCGTTCCGGTGGATCGGGATGTGCTGATTTCCGCAGGCTGCGAAAATGCGGACGTTGCCTGTGTGATCACGCCGGAGGATAATGTCAACGTGATGGTCACGCAGCTTTTACGGACCGATTTTCAGGTGGAAACGATTTATACCCGCATTTTGGACCCTTCCCGCGAGGCTGTTTTCCACAAATTTGGCCTGCACACGATCTGCGCCACCCGCTATGAGGCCGACCATCTGCTGGACCTGATTACAAAGGAGGATGCGCAATTTTCCATGCTCCATTTTGGAAGCGCCTCCGTATCCTTTGAGGAGGTGCGCACGGATCGCCATGATTGGGGGCTCAAGCCCTCCCAGCTTTATCATCGTAAAAATGAAATGCCCTTTGCCGTGCGCCGCAAAGGCGGGCGGCTGTTCCTGACCAATGCGGAGAACCTAATTCTTTCGGAAGGCGACAGCGTGATTTTTGCGCAGATCAATGATTAAGGGGCCTTTTAAGCGCGTTTTCTGCAATATTTGTGGCCTCTTTTCACAAAAAAGCGGCCGGGAAAGGAAATCGATACTATCATGAGGAAAATACTGATCGTCGGCGGGGGTAATCTTGGCTATTTCCTCTCGCAGGCGCTGATGGAGGATGGCTATAGCGTCAGCCTGATTGAAAAGGAGAAGGAATACTGCCGGCGCGTTGCAAATTTGCTCGATATTCCCGTGATCTGCGGGGATGGAACCATGGTGGAAACGCTCGCGCGCGGCGGCGCGGGGAAGTGTGATACGCTGATCGCCGTAACTGGCAAGGATGAGGATAACCTGATCGCCTGCGAGCTTGCAAAGCAGCAGTTTAACGTTCCGCAGACGGTGGCGCGGGTCAATAACCCCAAGAATATGGATATCATGAAGAAGCTCGGCGTGGATATCACGATGTCCCCCACCCGGATTATCGCTGGGATGATTGAACATGAGGTGGAGGGCGCGGCGGTGCGCTTGGTGGCGGATATCAACAACAGTGATGCGAGCATCAATGAATATAAGCTGCCGGAGCATTGGTCCCGTTCGGGCGCGACCGTTCAATCCCTGAATCTGCCGGAGGATTGCGTTTTAATTTATCTGATGCGGGATTCTTTGATTACGATTCCGCGCGGCAACACGGCGCTGATGGAGGGGGATGAGATTGTTGCCCTCACAGTGGGGAATACGGCGAAAACGTTGAAAAAGATATTTGAATTATAAAAAACAGTAGGGGCGAACTGTGTTCGCCCGCTTTTGCCTCTTGTATAAACACATATAATCCATCAAGCTATTTTACCTAGGCCTGCGGGCGAACGCAGTTCGCCTCTACGTCGTAATCAAAAACAGAAGATCTCAAAAGAAGAGGGGGCGCACATGGTGCGCCTCCCTTTTGGTCTGTTGAACTGGTTTTCCGATTATTGCTTTCAGGGAAAGGCAGGCGAACACAGTTCGCCCCTATGGGGAAGGGGAGAGAGGTATTCATTATATGTAAATAAATGTTATTTTTACAGGCTGATTTTTTGGTGCGATTTATAGGGAATGTCAAAATTAAAAATCATCTATCAAATTTGGGAATTATGTTATATTTACAGCCCCAAAAAAAATTTTTTTTCATATCATTACACAAACTATTTACTTTTCATAGGGATTATGATATTATTGTGATGTAATTTATGAGAAAACGTTCCATTCCGTCGTATTTTGGGTGTATTATGGAAGGAGGAGAAAAGAAAGGATTCCTTTGGGTCGAATAAATATTGGGTGAATATCCTTATATTTACGTAAAGAGAAATAAATTAGGGTGAAATCGAAACTTTCTATCAGAAAAAGGGGGTTAATCAAGTGACAAATAAACAAAGAAGAATCCTAGAGGATGCAGAGATTTCGTCAGAATTAATGCATGAAGTTGATCATTATCTGAAGGATGTTGGTGCGGTGCTTTCCGGTACGATCCATGAAAAAAAGAAAATTATCTCACCATGCTTTGCAATGATATTGCAGAATTTGTTGATGTAAATCCGAGCGCTTCGATTAACAATATTATTGGCGAATTCGGTACGCCGGAAAAAGCATGCGGATGTTTTTCTAGAAAATAAAATGAAGGATAAGCCTGAAACCATCCGGAAACGTTTGGTTTTTCATAGAGTAATTGCAATTGCTGCGGTTCTTGTTGTTGCTATTATTGGCATTGTGTATGCGTGTGCATTCATCGAAAATCATAAGGATGCAAATGGAAGAACGGCTGACACAATTGAGTATTATGAAAACATAGAGGAAATTGGATAGGAAGGAATATAAAAATGAAGAAGAGAATATTGGCGTTAACTGCAATTTTTATTTTTATAGTTTGTTTGTCCTCTGGACTGACCGCGAATGCTACTGTTTCTATGGATACTAACATAACCTATTTTGAGGACGGAAGTTATGTAGTAGATCTTATAGAGGCTAGCCCTATTTTAGTTAGGGGTTCTGTATATACACGCACTGGTAGTAAAACAAGAACATTTTATGATAGTGATAACGTAGTTAAATGGAAATTTATTGTTTATGGGACTTTTGAAGTTAATAGTGGCGTAAGCGCAAAATGTACAAAAGCAACGTGTAATACAGAAATATACGATAGCAATTGGAAGGTTATCTCTCAATCAGCGTGGCCGAGCGGTAATCAAGCAATTGGAACCGCGACACTAAAAAGATATTTGTTGGGTATTCCTGTAAGAACCGAGGAAGTAACTGTGACATTAACATGTGATAAGAATGGCACCCTCTCTTAAATCTTTATAAAGTGTCGCATCCTCCATGCAAGCGTGGATTCATAAATGGTTATCCCTGTGGGGCGTTTTCACAACGCTTCACAGGGATAGCGGCTTTTTGGGCAAATCGTTAGGATCGGTATGCAGAAGAACACAATTTACCCTCCGCTTAGGAGGACGGTCTACCAGGTAAATCAGCTTCAGGCAGTATTCTTCCGCTCTTTTTTTAAAAACGCCGCATCTTCCGCATCGATTTGGCCATAACACACGCAAACATTGCATTGCTGAATGATAGAGCGTCTGCCGCCTAGTATGCTGGCCAGGGATTGATAGCATGAAAGGAGATCAACGCCGTCGGCCTCCTCCTCTATCATTTCGTGAAAAAATTGCTCCCGTGGAGGATACCACTGGGATTGCATCGGGCAGGCAAGCTGAAGGAAAAGCCGCACGCGGGAATCGCTCTGCTTGCGCTCCAGCACGGCCCTGGCCGCCAACAGGTCGAAGCCGGTGGCCGCCCCAGTGTAAAACTGAAAGATCTCCTTACTGATGAGCCGATCCATCACATGGTTGATGCGGGCAATAATCCGGCGCTCCTGCTCTTCTGGGATGCTTTCCGGGCCGGCAAAGCAACACGCTTTTTCAAAAAGTTTTCTCATGTTCAACATCCTTCATTTTGACTTCTTTTGGCCTTCACTATGGCCTCATAATGCAGTCACAGCAAAATCCGGTTTTCCTCTGTTCCCATAGGAAAAACAATATTAGAGAGAAGGTATTCAAACCGTGGATGGTATTATACGAAATTATACGTTTCGAATCAACTCGGAATTGCTGGAAAAGTTCCACTATGTTTCCCGGATAAACGGACGCTCCGCCAACATGCAGATTTTAATCTATGTGCAGAAAACTGTGGAGCGCTATGAATCGGATAACGGGCCGATTGAGGTGCGGGGGATCAAATACACTCCTCCAAAAAGCTCCCCGACGAAAAGCGTTAGCCGGGAGACGTTGCCCATTCTGCCCCATTGGCGCGGCAGATAAAAAAGCACTGGGCGTCCGCTCTGGCGGACGCCCAGTGCTCTTTTGACGAAAAAGAAAAAGCGTTTCGTTAAACTGCACAAGAATCATGAGATATGGATTTTAGAAAAAGGATTCGATTTGTCAGGTGGTCCTTTTTCAGCAAGCATAAAAAACAGGAATGCGCTCATGCCGCGCGGGAATTTCCTCTTGTCTTCTCACAAAGGGAAACAAAAAGAGCCGCGGGGAGTTCCCCGCGACCCCCGCACGGCCCTGCGGCAGCAGTAAGCAGAGAGCCACGACCCAACCCGTTCGGCGAGCCTTCCCAAACTCGCTGTGCTTGTGCAGCAAGCGCATACTCACCGGCGTTTCAAACACATGGAAAGGCTCGTTTTTGCTGCTACGCAACAAGATTCTGCGGGCGCTGCCTTGGCCTTCCGCCAGCGCTCAGTGGCGCAGAAAAATGCTGCTTACGAAAGCGCTCTGAAACCCTGCTTTTTGTTTTGTGTGCTCTTTTTCAAACGATAGAAAGTGGCAAGCTTATTCCAAGCCGAAGAAGGCTTTAAAGGCGCGGAAGGCCATATAAACGTCGATTTTAGAAACCACCTCAAAGGGCGCGTGCATCGAAAGCACCGGAACGCCAACATCCACAACGTCCACATCGAGGTTCGCTACATACATGGCAACCGTTCCGCCGCCGCCGAGATCTACCCTGCCGAGCTCCCCGGTTTGCCAGCAGATTTGTTTTTCGTCAAAAAGCCTGCGCACTTCGCCCATGAATTCCGCGCTGGCGTCCGACGTGCCCGATTTGCCGCGGGAGCCGGTGTATTTTGTCACGACTACGCCGCGGTTGAGGTAGGCGGCGTTTTTCTTTTCAATCACATCCGGGAAAGTGGGGTCAAAGGCGGCGTTCACATCCGCGGACAGGCAGCGGGAGCGGCTGAGCACGTCGCGCGCCTCCAGCCCTTCCATGCGGGCGAGATCCGCGATGAAATATTTGAGATAGGAGGAGTTGAGGCCGGTGTTGCCATCGCTGCCCGTCTCCTCCTTATCGGTGAGGACGGTGATCGCCGTATATTCCGGCTTTTCGCAGGCAAAGGCCGCCATAGCGGCCGGGTATGCGCACACACGGTCGTCATGGCCGTAGCCGCCGATCATGCTGCGGTCAAAGCCGATGTCGCACACCGGGAAGGCGGGCACGAGCTCAAGCTCCGCGCTGAGGAAATCGCTCTCCACAATGCCGTATTTTTCATGGAGCAGCTTCATAATATTGAGCTTCACAAGCTCGCTGCCCTCATCGCTGCGGAAGGGCCGGCTGCCGATGAGAATGTTGAGCTCCTCGCCCCGCACGCCGTCTGCAAGCGTGCGCTTCATCTGCTCCTGTGCCAAATGGGGGAGCAGGTCGGTTACAACGAATTTCGGCTCATCCGGCTGCTCGCCGATGCTCACATTGATCTTGCTGCCGTCGCGGCGGATGATCACGCCGTGCAGAGAGAGGGGAATTGCCGTCCACTGGTATTTTTGATGCCGCCGTAATAATGGGTTTTGAACAGGGCCATCTCAAAATCCTCATAGAGTGGGTTGGGCTTGAGATCAAGGCGGGGAGAATCAATATGCGCCGCGGCAATCCGCACGCCTTCTCCCACGCTCTTTTCCCCGATGACGGCGAGAATAATGGCTTTTTCCCGGTTTAGGCGGTAAACTTTATCGCCCGCGTGGTATTTCTTTTGCGGATTAAAGGGAGTGAAGCCCAGCGCCTCTGCCTTGCGGCAGAAAAATCCAGCGGCTTCTCGCTCCGTTTTGGCGGAATTTAAAAAGACCTTGTAATCCTCGCAAAATTGATCGGCGCGCTCAATCTCCGCGTCGGCCAGGCCGCCGCGCATCGCGTGCTTCGGCTTGAGGAACAATTCCTCCTGTAGCTGCTCGGCCTTGCTCTTTTCTTTGCCTAAATTGCTCATGATGTGGTTCCTCCTATATGATAAAGATTCTGGTAGCGGTGCATGGCGTTCGTTACCTTTTTGACATAATGGGCGGTTTCTGGGATAGGGATGCTGTCGAGCGTTTTGCCATCCTGCGACACGCCCGGATCCTTTAGCCAGCGGTTAACCTGCCCCCGCCCGGCGTGATAAGCGGCGAGAATCTCCTGCGTGGTGCCGAATTCCTCCTTGAGCAGGCGCAAAAACAGGGTGCCGTAGCGCACGTTTACTTCCTTATCAAAGAGCGCGTCGCCCTCTAACGTTGCGCCCGTTTTGCTCTGAAGCCACTGGAAGGTGGGGAGTGTGAGCTGCATGAGCCCTTTCGCCTTTGCCGCGGAAACGGCCTCGGCGTCAAAATCGCTCTCCGTTTTCATCACGGCGTAGACAAGCGCTTCATCCAGCCCGTTTTCATCGGCATAGCGCTCGACCAGCGCCGCCTCCTTCATTGGGTAAAACGCCTTGAGCAGAGAGCGGTAGGATACCGCTGTCACCACGGCCACCAGGGCGGCAAAGAGAAGAAACAGAAGGCTGATTTTCAAAAAAGCTTTTTGTTTTCGGGTTTCCATCGCTGGCCGCTCCCTTTCTGTTATGCATTTTGCTGCATATTTTTATGCTTCTTCTGTGAAACGGATGCGCGCCCATACGGGCTCCAACTCCTGTTGCAGGTCAAACGGGGGATAATTCCGCACCAAAAAATCCGCGTGCTCTTTATAGTATGTCTCACTTTTTTGCGCATTCACACGCAGGCGGGCAGATTCTTCGCTGATTTGATCGCGCTGCATGATGCGTTTGATCCGCAGCTCTTCCGGCGCGACGACGGCGATGATGAAATCGCAGGCGCGGTTTTCGCCGCTTTCAAAGAGCTGAGGCGCATCCAGCACCACGGCTTTTGCTTCGTTCTGAAAAGCGCATGCCGTTTCGGCGCGCATTTGTTGGATGATCGCGGGGTGTGTGATTGCGTTGAGCCGCGCCGTCTGCCCAGGGGAGGAGAAGGCGCGCTGTGCAAGCAGAGGGCGGTTGAGCGACCCATCCGGCAGGATGAGATCCGCTCCAAATGCAGCCGCCAGGGCGGAGAGAACAAAGCTGCCCGGCCGCGTCACCTTGCGGGCGATTTCATCCGCATCGATCACCGCCAGGCCCTGCGCGCGCAAGAGGGCGGCCGCCGTGCTTTTGCCCGCCCCTGTTTGCCCGGTCAGACCAATGACGGGGCCTTTTTTGTTTGCCATGATGAAAGCAGTCCTTCCATATGGGAGATCGTGAGGGCATTTGTAAAATGCAAAATTCCTTTGAAAAAGCAATTAAAAAACGCTTCCCAATTATACATCAATCATTTCAAACGCGGCGGCACGCAGCAGCCGGTTATAAACAGCAAGGCCCACGCCCTGCTTTTCCGGGCAGCGCGCATAGGCGGTGTGGATACCCATCGCGTCGAGTGAACGCAACGCATCGAACAGGCGCTGTGCCTGAGAGGAAGGGTCTCCCTCCCTGCCACAGGAGAGCGCGCGCACATGTAGGGGCGGCTTCTTCCCCTCATAGCATAGCGCTGCAACGCCCGCGCCCGCGTGATTGTTGACATATTGCGCATAGCGCTGAAACGGCCCGCGCAGGATTACCACATGGGCCTTCGGTGCATAGTGCTTATATTTCATGCCGGGAGGCGGCCTTTTCCCCTACCGCTAACTGCTCCTCTACGGCGCGGTCTATTTCCACCTTGCCGAGTACGGCGCGCAGCTGCTCCGGCGTAATGCCGCCCGGGCGTAAAAGCCTGGGGCAGGGCGATGCGAGTGTTACAACAGTGGATTCTACGCCCACCGAACAGGGGCCGCCATCCACCACCGCCTGAATGCGCCCTGCCATATCCGCCAGCACATGCTGTGCCGTGGTGGGGCTGGGGCTGCCCGAAAGGTTGGCGGAAGGGGCGGCAAGCGGCACGCCTGCCGCTTGAATGATTGCGCGGGCGAGCGGGTGGGAGGGCATACGCACCGCAACCGTGTCAAGTCCGGCGCTGACTTCCTCCGGAATCGCGGGGGATTTTGGCAGGATCATCGTCAGCGGACCCGGCCAATAGGCGCGGGCAAGCCGGATTGCCTGCGTGGGCACTTCACCGACCAAGGGATAAAGCTGCGAAAACGCCGCGATATGGACGATCAGCGGATTATCCTGCGGGCGGCCCTTCGCCTGAAAAATTTTTGCCACAGCCTGCCCGTCAAGCGCGTTTGCGGCAAGGCCATAGACGGTTTCCGTCGGGATTCCGATAAGGCCGCCCGCGCGCAGGAGTGCGCCGATTTCCGCCAGCGCCGGCTGGTCGTCCGGTGTGATCTGATAAAGGTTTGTCTGCATGGAAGCCCCGTTCCTTTCCAAAGCAAGTGCGGGTGTTAAGCATCGCTTTCCGCTTTGAGCTTTTCCGCCGTGTCCGCCGTGATGAGCGCGTCGATCACTTCATCGAGCGCGCCATTCATAATCTGCTCGATTTTATAGAGCGTTAGGCCGATGCGGTGATCGCTGACGCGGCCCTGTGGGAAATTGTAGGTGCGGATGCGCTCACTGCGGTCGCCCGTGCCTACCTGCGCGCGGCGTTCGCCTGCAATCGCCTCATGCTGCTTTTCCCGCTCCGCCTCCAAAATGCGCGAACGCAGGATTTTCATCGCGCGGTCTTTATTCTTATATTGGCTGCGCTCGTCCTGGCATTCGACCACCGTGCCGGTGGGCAGGTGCGTGATGCGGATGGCGGATTCCGTTTTATTGACATGCTGCCCGCCCGCGCCGCCGGAGCGGTAGGTATCGATCTGCAAATCGGCGGGATTGATCTCCACATCCACCTCTTCCGCCTCCGGCAAAACAGCCACGGTTACGGTGGAGGTATGGATGCGGCCCTGCGATTCCGTTTCCGGCACGCGCTGGACGCGGTGCACCCCGCTTTCAAATTTCAAGCGAGAGTAGGCCCCTTCGCCTTCAATCATAAAGCTAACCTCTTTGAAGCCGCCAAGCTCGGTTTCGTTTGCGCTGAGGATTTCGGCCTTCCAGCCCTTTGCCTCGGCGTACATGGAATACATGCGCAGGAGGGAGCCTGCAAACAGAGCCGCCTCCTCCCCGCCCGCGCCGCCGCGGATTTCTACGATCACGTTTTTTTCGTCGTTCGGGTCGCGCGGAAGCAGCAAAACTTTCAGCTCCTCCTGCGTGCGCTCCATTTCAGCGCGTGCCTGCTCCAGCTCTTCAAACACCATATCGTGGAACTCTTTATCGAGCCCGCCCGCGTCGAGCAGAGCTTTCGCCTCCTGAAATGTATCGCGCGCCGCCTTGAACTGGCGGTATTTTTCAACGATCGGGGCCAGGCGCTTCGCCTCTTGCATGAGTTTTTTATACTGCGCCTGATCGGTGACGATCTCCGGGTCGCACAGCCGAAGCTGAACCTCTTCATAGCGCGTTTCAACCTTTTCTAACTTTTCCAGCATAGAATGAACCATCCTTCCTTTGGGGGAAAGCCGCAGGGGGCCTTCCAGCGTCTCGATTCAAACGGTCAATCGGCGCTAAGTTTCCGCATCCGGCACGGCGGAACCTTCCCGAAGGATTTTTTTAATATTCTTTTCGATTTTGGCGCGCGGCGCCATAATCTCACGCCCGCACTTTGTGCAACGGATGCGAAAATCCATCCCCGCGCGGAGCACGAGGAATTCTTTATTTTTGCAGGGGTGTTCTTTTTTCATCATTAAGATGTCGCCGGGCCTCACATCCATACCCAAATCGCCTCCAGCCGGATTCCAAAAGGAAAAGATATGGTAAATATTATAGCACAAAGGGGCATGAAAAAAAAGCATTTCCCATATATATAGCAACGTAGCCGGGCCGTATTTGCGCCCCTTAGGCGGAATGCCGGCAGCCGCAAACGAGCGGCAAGGGCAGGTAGGGTCATGCATAGTATGAGAAAAAAGAGGCCGCTTCAGGCGGTGAAATGGGTGGGAAAATGAAACATTTTAAGCCGGAAGGCTGGCTAATGGACACACCGGAAAACCGCGCTGCGTTTGCATCCTCCGCCGCGCGCGCGATGCCTATTTTGAGGGCAGAATTTTGGAAGCGCGCGCGCTGTTGTGCGATAAAGATCACAATTTGCACGTTGATCTCGGCTGCATGGAGGGGATCATCCCGCGTGAGGAGGCGGCCGTGGGCATCGAGGAGGGCAAGGTGCGGGATATCGCCATTATTTCAAGGGTGAATAAGCCGGTTATGTTTCGCATCACAGGCTTCGATGCGGACGCGCTAGGCCGCACCTCGGCGATTCTCAGCCGCCGTAGCGTACAATTAGAGTGCATGGAAACCGATATTGCCCGCCTGACACCAGGCGAGGTAATCGATGCGCGTGTATCCCACATGGAGGGCTTCGGCGTTTTTTGCGACATTGGGGCAGGGCTGAGCGCGCTAATGCCGATTGATAGCATCTCTGTTTCCCGCATTCCGCATCCGTCGGAGCGGTTCCGCACGGGCGAGGATATCCGCGCTCTGGTCAAGGGGATTGACGAAAATGGGCGCATCACGCTCACGCACAAAGAGCTGCTCGGCACCTGGGAGCAAAATGCCGCTCAATTCAAGGCGGGGGAGACGGTGCCGGGGGTGATCCGCTCTGTAGAGAAATATGGGGTATTTGTGGAGCTTACGCCGAATCTCGCGGGGCTTGCAGAATATGTGCAGGGCGTTTATGCGGGCCAGCATGCGAGCGTATATATCAAAAGCCTGATTCCGGAACGCATGAAAATCAAGCTGATTATCGTGGATGCTTTTGACGCGGAGTATCCTCCCCTCCGGTGACCTATTATACGGACAGTGACTACATCGACCATTGGATCTATTCCCCGGAATGCTGCCCAAAGGTGGTTGAGAGCTTCTTTTCCCCTTTGGAGGAGCAGTAGGCAGGTTGAGAAAGCGGAGAAAAAATCCGTTTCTAGTGTCCCCCTTGTGGGAATCTGGAAACGGATTTTTGTATATTCCGGCAAGGTAAGTTCTAGAAAAACATTTTTGTGCTTCAGAAACTGTTATCCTGCACAAAAACAAAACGCCGGATTTGGACAAGTGAACAGGATTTTTTGAAATACGCCTCATTTAATGGATTCTCAAAAGTTTTTATTGAACTGCATCATCAATTATGCTATAATTCACGGTGACACAGAAAAAATATTATTGGTTTTGAATAACAAATATGCTGCGCCCCGCTGGGGCGGGCGTGAAGGAGGAAATTGGTTTGAAAGCCTATCATGCAAAGGATATCCGAAATATTGCGATCGCCGGCCACGGCGGAAGGGGTAAAACGACGCTCGCAGAGGCGATGCTTTATCTGGCGGGGGTAACAGAGCGCCCGGCCGCATTGCAGACGGGAATACCGTGCTCGACTATGATGGAGAAGAAAAAAAAAAGCGCAGGGCCTCCGTTTCTACAGCAGTTGCGCCGCTGGAATGGAATGGGATTAAGATGAACCTTGTCGACACGCCCGGCCTGTTCGATTTCGCAGGCGGAGTAAGCGAAGGCATTCGGGCAGCGGATTGTGTGCTGATTACGACGGCTGCCGGCTGCAAATACGACGTTGGTGCGGAAAAAGGCTTTCAAAGCGGCAGACGCACGCGGAATTGCGAAGATGTTTGCAATTACTAAGGTGGATGCTGAGAATACCGATTTTTATAAAACGCTTGATTTCCTCAAGGAAGTTCATGAAACGCAGCTGTGCCCGATTGTTGTGCCCTATATGGAGGGCGGTGTGGTTCAGGCATATGTCAACCTCATGGCACAGAAGGCATTTACATATCAGAATGGTAAGGCAACCGAAGTTCCCGTCCCGCAGGATGCGCGTATTGCGGAGATGATTAATTTTCTCAAGGAAGCGGTCGCCACGACGGATGACGAGCTAATGGAGAAATTTTTTGATGGCGCGGAGTTCACGCAGGAAGAGATCATCCGCGGCTTGCAGAACGGCATGACGGACGGCTCGATTTACCCTGTGTTTGCCTGCTCCGGCTACACGACTCAGGGCGTTGACCAACTGCTTGACTGTCTGTCGAAGATCGCGCCGCGCGCCTATGAATGCGCGGGTGAAACGGCGGAGGATGCGGATGGGAATCCGGTTGAGCTTTCCTGTGATGCGGATGGCCCGCTTGCCGCGATTTGCTTTAAAACAATTGCCGACCCATTTGTGGGCAAGATGTCCTTCTTTAAGGTCGTATCCGGTAAAATCACGGCGGACGTTCCCGCCTATAATGCACGCACGCAGGAGAGTGAGCGCATGGGTAAGATTATCTCTGTGCGCGGTGCGAAGCAGGAGGATATTTCGGAAATCGCAGCGGGCGATATCGGCGTTGTGACAAAGCTCTCAAATATGCGCACGGGCGACACGCTGTGCAGCCCGAAAAAAGGTATTGAAGCTCGCTCCTGTCTCCTTCCCGGAGCCGTGCCTGAGCATGGCGGTCAAGGTGGCGAAGAAGGGCGAGGAGGAAAAGGTAGCGGCGGGCCTTTTTCCGTCTGATGGAGGAAGACCCCACCATCACCTTCCGGTCCAACCATGAAACGCACGAGCAGATTCTTTCCGGCCTCGGCGAACAGCATCTTGATGTGATCGTTTCCAAGCTTAAAACGAAATTCGGCGTGGATGTATCCCTTAGCGTGCCGAAGGTGGCATACCGGGAATCCATCAAAAAGCGTGTGGAGGTGCAGGGCCGTCACAAGAAGCAGTCCGGCGGCCACGGGCAGTTTGGCGATGTGTTTATCCGCTTTGAGCCCTGCGACAGCGATGAGCTGGTGTTTGCGGAGGAGGTTGTGGGCGGCTCCGTGCCGAAAAACTTCTTCCCAGCTGTGGAAAAGGGTCTGCGCGATAGTGTCACAAAGGGCGTGTTGGCCGGGTATCCGATGGTTGGCTTGAAAGCGACGCTGTATGATGGATCTTACCATCCGGTAGATTCTTCAGAAATGGCGTTTAAAACGGCGGCGTCTATTGCTTATAAAAACGGTATCCCGAAGGCGGACCCGGTCATTCTTGAACCGATTGGGACGTTAAAGGCCTATATGCCGGATGAGAAAATGGGCGATATCATGGGTGATATCACGAAGCGCCGTGGCCGCGTGTTGGGCATGGGCCCGGCAGAGGATAAAATGCAGGAGATTGTGGCTGAGGTGCCAATGGCGGAGATGGGCGATTTTGCAACGACGCTGCGCTCTGTAACGCATGGCAGGGGCCATTTCTCGCTGGAATTCACCCGCTATGAGGAAGCGCCGGCGAACGTGGCAGAAAAAGTAATTGAGGATGCGAAGGCACAGGAAGAAGAATGAAAACCGCATGGAGCCTCTCTTGGTACCGCGTGGTTATGGCAGGCATTGTTTGTATGAAAAATTGAGAAAGGGGAACGGCGGCCCTCGAGTTGGGGGCGCGCCGTTTCTTTTTTTCACTCTCCAGTGTTTCCACAGGTTTTGGTGGAAAACTTTGTGGAAAGTATGGAAAACTAAGCAGATCAGGTGTTTTGATGGGCTTACCTCCTTGTTATCCACGAATCGGCCTTTGGCTGGATTTATATTTGGCCAAAAAGCTGTGATAGCCGTCAGCAGCATCCCTCTGTTTTTTGGGGTATAGCAAATATTAAAAAATCGTCTGCAATAAGGCCTTGATTCAGTGGTTTTGTCGCTTGCATTCCGATTTGCCGCAATGCTATAATGAATCAATTTATTTCATAGCTTGAGGAGGCCGGAAAATGCTTCTGTTGAACCCGGAAGAGAAGTTTGTCAAAGAGGGCCTTACCTTTGATGATGTGCTGCTCATCCCAGCCCATTCGGATGTTCTGCCCAATCAGGTGGATGTATCAACGAAACTCACCAAGGATATCTCCCTGAACACCCCTCTGATGACCGCTGCGATGGATACTGTCACAGAGGCCCGTATGGCGATTGCGATTGCGCGCGAAGGCGGCATTGGCGTCATCCACAAAAATATGGCGATCGAGCGCCAGGCACAAGAGGTAGATAAGGTGAAGCGCTCTGAGAACGGTGTAATTGTCAACCCGTTTTTTCTTTCGCCCGACCGTTTTGTTCATGAAGCGCTCGATTTGATGAGGCGGTATAAAATTTCAGGCGTGCCGATCTGCCGGGAGGGTAAGCTGGTCGGTATCCTGACGAACCGCGACCTGCGGTTTATGACGAACTTTAACGTTCGAATTGAGGATGTGATGACAAAAGAGAATCTTGTCACCTCCCATGTCGGGACAACCCTCATGCAAGCAAAGCAGATCCTCATGCAGCATAAAATTGAGAAGCTGCCTTTAATTGATGACGACGGTTATCTACGCGGTTTAATCACAATTAAGGATATTGAAAAGAGCGTGCAGTACCCCAACTCTGCGCGCGATAAGGGCGGAAGGCTCCTCTGCGCGGCGGCAATCGGCGCAACGGCGGATGTGCTGGAGCGCGCTGGCGCGTTGGTGGAGGCGCAGGTGGATGCGTTGGTGCTTGACTCCGCGCATGGTCACAGCGAGAATATTCTCAAGGCGGTCAGCAAGGTGAAGGCGGCATTCCCGCAGGTTTCCCTCATTGCGGGCAACGTGGCAACGGCGGAGGGCACCCGTGCGCTCATTGAGGCGGGTGCAGACGCGGTAAAAGTAGGCATTGGCCCCGGCTCGATCTGCACTACGCGCGTGGTCGCGGGCATCGGTGTGCCGCAGATCACGGCGGTTTATGATTCCGCCTGTGTGGCGGCAAAATACAACATTCCGATCATTGCGGATGGCGGCATCAAATATTCCGGCGAGATCGTAAAGGCGCTTGCCGCCGGAGCGAATGCGGTGATGATGGGCTCGCTGGTGGCAGGGTGCGAGGAATCCCCGGCGAGAGCGAGATTTATCAGGGCCGCCAGTTCAAGGTATACCGTGGAATGGGCAGCATCGGTGCGATGAACCAAGGCAGCAAGGATCGTTATTTCCAGCAGGATAACCGCAAGTTGGTGCCAGAGGGCGTGGAGGGCCGTGTGCCTTATAAGGGGCTGCTGTCTGAAACGGTGTTCCAGATGCTGGGGGCCTGCGCTCGGGCATGGGCTATTGCGGCTGCAAAACCATTGGTGAGCTGCAAAGCAAGGCACAGTTTGTGCGCATCACGAGCGCCGGCTTGATCGAAAGCCATCCGCATGATGTGTTTATTACGAAAGAAGCACCCAATTATTCCGGAAACGCTTAAGAAGCGTCGATATGATGAATTTGCTTGTAACGATAGGGAAAAAAAAACAGCATCATTTATCCGTGAAACCCGGCACGCCATTGCCTGAGGCTTTGGCTCTGCTGGGTTTTCCAATTGCGCTTCCCTGCGGTGGAAAAGGCTCGTGCGGAAAATGCAGAGTCAAAGCGACAGGGCAATTATCACCCATTACTCCGGCGGAGCGGCGTTGCCTCTCGGCGGGGGAATTGCGCAATGGATTGCGCCTGCTATGTCAAACGGCTGTGCTGGGGGAGGCCCGCATAGAGCTGCCGGAGGAAAGTGCGGAGATCGTGGTGGAGGGCGTTTCCGCTATGCCGCAAAACAGGCCGATAGATGGGAAGGCGCTTTGTGCTGCTTTGGATATAGGGACGACAACCGTTGCGGCCCGGCTCTATGTGGCAGAGGAGTTGGAGAGCAGCCCGATCGCGTCTGCTGGGCGGCGAAATCCGCAGGCGGCATTCGGCGCAGACGTTCTCTCCCGCATGGAGAGGGCACAGGCAGGGGATGCACCCGCCCTGCGGGGATGCATCATCGATTGCTTGGATGATCTGCTCACAGAGCTTATGCAAATGGCGCAGGCACGCCCCGCCCAGATTAGGGAACTGGTCATTACGGGGAATACAGCGATGCTCTATCTCCTCACCGGGCGGGATACCGCCTGCCTTTCTAAAGCTCCTTTTTTGCCGGAGCATCTTTTTGGGGACGAAATCACTGCCGAAGCCTTGGGGCTGCATGCAGTTAAGGCCAGCCGCGTTTATCTGCCGCACTGTGCCTCTGCTTTTATTGGGGCTGATTGCCTGTGCGCCATGCTTGCTTGTGGGATGACCGAAGCGGAGGCTCCCTGTGCATTGCTCGACCTTGGCACAAATGGGGAGCTTGCTGTTTTCAATGGCACTGAGCTTTGGTGTGCATCCACCGCCGCAGGGCCGGCCTTTGAGGGTGCGGGGCTTACCATGGGGATGCCAGCAGTGCCGGGCGCAATCAACCATGTGGAGCGAAAGGGCTTTCGAATTGGCTGCACAGCTATAGGCGGTGTGCCGGCGAAGGGGATCTGTGGCTCCGGGCTGATCGACGCGGCGGCGGTCTTGCGGCAGAGCGGCGTTTTGGATGCGGAGGGCTCCCTTCAGCGGGAAGGGCATCCTTTTCGAGCGATGGTGTGCGAAATCGGCGGCGCGCCCGCCGTGCGCTTCGCGGGCACAGGCGTTTTGCTCACACAGGCGGATATCCGCGCGTTGCAGGTGGCGAAAGCCGCCGTCTGCGCGGGCCTACAAATGCTGCTCGATCGTGCTGAAATCCGGCCGGAAAAGTTGGAAAAGCTTTTTTTGGCAGGCGGTTTTGGGCGATTTATCAGGCTTGAAAGTGCGGCGCAGATCGGCCTGTTTCCCCCCGCTTTATTGGGAAGGACCGCTGCCATCGGCAACGCGGCGTTAGATGGGGCGGGCCTGCTCGCCCTGCGGCCAGCCCGGAGGGAACGGCTCCTCTCCCTTGTAGGCAGGATTCACACCGTTTCCCTCGCGGAGGAGCCTGCGTTTGAACAGGCTTATTTGGAGGGGATGCGCTTTCCGAATGAAAATTATATGGGCCGGTAAATAAAGAAAGGTATTTTACCTACACCGCCGCATATGGTAGGATAGATGCATAGCGCTCCAATTTTGTGTCGGTATGGGTTCCTTTTGTTTTTGATATACGATAAAAGCCCGATAAACTGCTTCATGGAGGAGGCGCCCCAATGAATGTGTATGATTTTGACAATACGATTTACCGTGGTGAAAGTGCTGTAGATTTATTTTGGTATTATTTAAAACAGGATAAATCGCTGCTGCGCTATGTGCCGGAGGTAGCGGCGGCTTTGGTGCGGTATAAGCGCGGAAAAATCACCATTGAGGAGGCCTTATCCGTTTATGGCGCGCGCGTGGCCGATTACTTTTTGACGATCCCGGATTTTGAAGCTGATTTAAAAACTTTTTGGGATACCCATATGAAGAATATCAAGCCCTTTTATGCTCGCCAGCACCGTCCGGATGATGTGATTCTTTCCGCCTCCCGGAGCGTGTTTTGAGGAGGCTTGCCGCCGCCTTGGAATTGCGCATTGGATAGGGACCCAGTTCGATGAGCAAACGGGCACGATAACACGCCTGTGCTTTCGAGAAAATAAGGTGAGCAGCTTTCTGGAGCGGTTCCCACATGCAAAGATTGAGCAGTTTTATACGGATTCCTTTAACGATCAGCCGATGATCGACCTGGCGGAGCACGCCTTCCTTGTCAAAGGCGACCGAATCAGACAATTGAAATAGGGGTTAATCCATAAAAGCTTTGCCTGATTCTCTATAAGAAAAGAGCCGCTGCAAAATGATTTGCATTTTGCAGCGGCTCTTATTGATATAAAAAGGTGATCAAAAAGAAGGATTTACTGAAAAAGGCCGCGGAACCATTCTATGATTGTTTGAAAGAAACGCACGATCTTAGCAAAAAAATTCTACGATGGAATTCGGGGCATCTTCTTCTACTTCCGTGATCCGCCAGACCTGCGCGCCATAGAAGGGATTTGCCGTGCCGATATAGAGGCCATCTTCATTTGCAACGAGGGTACGGCCGCCGAAGTTGAATTTATCATGGAACCCATTCAAAGTAAGCTCTGTATAGTTTTCGCCATCCTTCGTGACATACAGGTCAAAGCCGGGCTCGTTTTTGAGCAGCTTATTGGAAATGCTGAAATACATCCGCAGTCCGTCCAGATCAAAGGCGGCAGCCAGAGATTTGAGCGCATCCAAAATACCTGAGAGGGAGGCGCCGCGTGCCGCGGAGGCCGGGAGGGCGGAGAATGTTTTTGCCGCGTTGGAAAGCGGGGAGACGAGCGTTTCGACAAGAGCGATCAGCTTCTGCACATTTTCCGGCGTAGCCTGTTTGTCGAGCAGGCTCGCAATCTGGGACTGCGCTGCGGTCAGCGCTGTGGTTAGCGCGCTTGCCTCTTTGCTTACGGATGATCCGGTGAGAGATTGAAGCAGCTTGACGATATAGTTGATTTGCTGCATGAATTCAGCCTTATCCATGCGGAGCAAATCTCCGTTGGTCAGCTTCGTCACATATTTATAAAGCGAGGAGGCATCGAAGGAGCTGACGAAAAGCTGATCGTTATAAACGCCATAGCGCCAGAAATATTCGTTTGTGGTTCCCTCGAAGGCTTGATTGATTTGATCAACTGCTGTAATTTTACCGTTTTGGTCCATACAGTACATCTTCTGAGGCGCATTCAGCGAATCATACATGGGCTTCAAAAAATCCTTCAGGGCCGGCGCATTTTCTCCACCTGCGATCATTTGAAGCAGACCCTGCACGGCGACCAGCTCCGCACGCAGCGCATAGTCAAACGTGCCGAAATACAGCTTATCCTGAAAGACGACCGGCGTAGCCGCGCTGGCAATCAGGCCTGGGGTTGCGCCATCTTCAGTATTATAGCCTTCTGCCGTGGGCGCCATGCCCATATGGTATTGGCTGTTTTTGCCGATCACTTCCTGCCAGGTCCATCCATACTGATTGGCGTTTTCCCCAGCCGAAGCCTCATGCCCCTTGAATAGGACGAAGCCGTTGGAGGTGGCGAGGAACACATACATGTCGCCCTGGTAGGGGATCAGATCCCATACCGTGCCGCCCTCGCCTTGGTAAAGCGTATCGTCAGCATAGTCGATAAAATCGTTAAAGTCCGCAACGCGCTGCCAATCGGAATCATCCTTCGGATTTTTTTCCAAAATGGCGATCTTATTGTATTTTCCCGCCGTTTCGTCCGGAATCCGGTTGTCGAGACCACCGAAATACAATTTGTCGTTGTAGACTGTGCCTGCTCGGAAGCTAGAATTTCCGCCGCCGCTGTAAACGATCTCCGCGTTGTCGTTTTCATCCACCTTAACGATGCGCGTGCCGCTTGAACTGCTCATAGAGCCGAAATAGAGCTCATTATGGTGTTTTACCACCATACGGTAAGCACTGTCTGTGCCGAGAGGGGCCTCATAGATTACCTTTGTTTCACTGGTAGCAGGGTTTACGCGAATGATCATCGGCCTGCTTTCCTGTGCGGAAAAGGCTGGCACCTCGCCATTGGTGATTACGTTTACAATATCCCAAACCTGATCGTAGGTAAGGCCGGCCTGCGTCATTGCCTGTGCGAACTGCGCGATCATGCCGCCGAGGATATTCCGGTTGGTGCCGATATAGAGGAATCCGTCGCGCTCTGTCATAGCCCAGGCGTAGCAGTTGTTGCGGTCTCCACCCTGGATGATGCCGTCCACGTCGCCCTCGCCCTTGGTGGGATTGGTGATTTTTTCAATTTTGTAACCATTGGAGTAGATGATATTGGCCTCTTCTGAGCTGGCGGTTGCGCCCACACCCAGAGAGAGCAATAAAATGATTACGCTCAACAAAACTGCGAGCGCCCGGTAGGCGGTAGAGTGTTGTTTTTTTCCTTTTGCAAAATATTTCCTCCTCTTTTTCATCGAATCCGGCTTCTGAATGACCGCATGGCTTCCCTAATCCAGTATCAGAACCGTTCCATCGCCAACATACAACGATGCGTCGTTTTTGTCAAGGCAATAGTAATAATATGTGTTGATTAAAATCGGGAAAAATTATAAACATTTTATAAAATAAGATAGCCGGTGATCGCCTGCTCTCATAAGCGTTGCCTATCTCTTTGTTCTGTGAGGTTGCGGCAGGATTTGTATCGAAAAGAGCCTACGGTTGATGCAGAGACCATCGTAGCGTTTGATTCCTATGTAAACACGCGTGAATTCACTATGCAATTCCCCTGACCTGCGGGCGAACACAGTTGCTCCTACGCCGCCATAGAAAATAGCCGCTGGCCAAGTGTGTGCGGCAAGCTGGTTGTATTTCTTTAATCCCGTGGGGCCAATTGGATTTGCTTCGTAATAAAAACAGCCGGTAACCGTCTGCTTTCATAGGCATTGTGTATCTTTTTTGATCCATGCAATGAGGGCAGGTTCTGTTTTGTTACTCCGCTTCGCTCCGTAATAAAAAATCAAACATGGAAGGGTCATAAAAAACAGCTCAGCGCCATCCAAAGTTTTGGCTACTGGGCTGTTTGGGCGGTTGAAGCGTAAAAATTTTATGGGTTAAGCATCTGCGCCGGTCGAAGTTTCTGGGTGCGGCCAGGTAAAATGGAACTCTGTTTGAATTTCTAGGATACAGCTAAAATCAATTTGACCAGCAGATGCAAGCTTGCCAACGCCAGTGACCTGTGCGTCAAGATGCATCCGCTTATGATACACCAGCTTTTGGATTTCATCGTTTGCGCGGTCAATCTCACATTCAATGGAGGAGCCGGTGAATAAAACGTGATACTCCCCAAGCTGCATATAATCTTTCGCTTTTTGGAACTCTTCCTCAATTGCAGTGCGGTCTTCCATATCAAACGCTTTGCCATGTCGGCTTGTCAAAGGCGCAGGCTCTTTTTCATCTCGAAAGAATATTGTAATTTTATAAAGGTCATCTTCCTGCACACACATCGCGTAACGGATGTCGGAAGGGGTTAATTGGCTCGCCCACTCCTGGCCGGAAACAGGCAGCACCTCTGAGAGCTTTGTATCTTTTGAGGAGAGACTTGTTTGATTGAGCATGAGCTGTTGCAGCGTGGGAGCGAGGTTGGCAAGCGTTTGGTTGCTGGTTTCCACCTCAGAAACTTTTGGCTCCTTGGTCATCGTAAATTCAGGATTGCTTTGTTTGGCACTGTTGACCAGGCGGTTAAAATAGGCAAGCACCTCCGCGTTGGCTTCCGGCTTTTTGGTTTTGCTGACAATGGGTGGCTCGGTGGTGTTTTCCTCCTCTGACTGCTGGCTGCTGCACGCGGCGAGGGAGCATACGAGCGCTAGGGCGGCGAGCAACGCAATCAGTTTACGAACGGCTTGATTCATTTTTTCCCCTTTCCTCTGTGAGCGCCTTGTTTGATGTGGAGGGCATGTGTCACAGAAATAACGATGTGATTCGAAGTGATTATATCATATTTCACGATCTTTTCACAATATCAATTTATGAAAAAAGCGTTTCTGAATTTTTGTATTTAAAAAGCCATGGGGAGCAGAAACGGCCCGCGTCATTTCTGACGACGAGCCGTTTCCGTATATAAGGGGGTAAAAGAAGATGGCAAATAAACAAACGAATGGCGGTAACATCCGCAGTTCGGATAAAGACATCCCTCTGTCCGAACAGTGTACCCCGCTTTATGGCAGGATGCATCTCTCTGTTTTGTGCGGTTGCGGTAAGCTGTGTTTCGCAATCATAATTGAACTACTTATTTTTTTTCCGCCTGTTTGGAATACTTTGTTTTATAGATAAAGCGCATCAGGCGAGTTTCAATCGCATTGATAGGCTTTGCAGTATCGAATAAAGCGGCGCCCAGCATGGTTTTGCAGCCTTTATCCATGACCATTTCGGTGGCCTGCGCATCGCTTTTGGAGGGCCCGCAGCAAAGCGCGCCGTTATCCTTCAGCAGCACGGCGTCGCGCCCTTTGAGCGCTTTGACAACCTTTTTGGAGGTTTTCATCGTGCTGGAAGGGTCAAACACTGCGCTGCGCACCGTTGCGCCTGCGATCTGGGCGAAATCATCGAGCAGCGGCTTCATGGTGCGGCCCAAGCGGGAGGCGGCCATAATATCAGGCTGCTGGGAATGGATGATATAATTGATTCCGTCCCGCTTGGCATATACTGCGCGGTGCAGGTCAGCCTCCGGCACAAACGATTCGGCGTCGCCCGCGATCCGGCCGGTGGCAATCTCCACCCGCAGAATCTCATCGCTGCCGGGCTTGGTCAAGTTGCACATCGCGCCGTCACGTTCGCTCTCATAAGCGGTAACAGGAGCGGCGTCCCTGCCCTTTTGCCGATGGTTTCAATTACGTAATCATGAATTTCTTCAAAGGTATCGATCACTTTGCCCGTGGCTTCGCGGTAGCGTTCCACAATGTGGCGAGCGCACACCTTCTCCAGCTCAGAGGCAACGGCGAATGCTTCCTCATAATCCTTGCCCATGCATACGGCGCCGTGGTGCGCCATGATGACGGCTTTGCTGTCAGAGCGCTCGATGGCGGCAATGACCCCTTTGCGCAGCTTTCCGGTGCCTGGCAGGCCGTAAGCGGCCATTGGGACGTGGTCGCCGATGATCGCCGCGCTCTCCGGCGCAACATTGTTGATATCAAAGCCCAGAGGGCTGACAATGCTGGCGTTTACCTGATGCGTATGGATGACAAAGTTGACTTCCGGTCGGAGCTGATAGGCGGAGGCATGGATGCCCTTTTCCGATGAGGGCTTTACATCCCCGTCATAGCTCAGATCTGCAATATTGACCAGGACGATTTCCTCCGGCGTAAGAGTTTCATATGCCCTGCCGCTGGGGGTGATCACAAATTGCGTGTCGCTCACACGGCAGCTGACGTTGCCCCAGGTGCGCGCGATGAGGCCGCTTTCCACAAGCTGTTTGCCTGCACGGACCACAAGCTCCTTGGCCTGCATGATTTCCATATCCAACGAATAAGCCTCCTTTACTGAAAAATTCCGGCGGCGCAGCAACGCCGCCGGAAAAATCGGGTTATTTTTGAACTGTGATCGTATCGAACACTCTGTCGAAACGGGTCAGGGCATCGTCGATCATCTCCGGCGTATAGGCAGCGCTCGTATACAGGCGGCTGCCGGCTAAGGTTACGGGCCCTCCGCCATGTAGGCAGCGCCCATGTGCTCCATAACCGCTTTGCGCTCGGAAGTTGCTTTGAGAACACCCGGCACCTTCCACAGCTTGCCCCAGTCAATGGAGAAATGCATGGTGCCGACCGTTTCCAGATGGCAGATCGAGCCCTGGTTAAAGGCGACAAACGGCAAGCCGTGCTTCTTGATGAGCTGCTGCAGGCCGGTGGTGATGCGGTCGCCCATTTCTCCGGCCTTCTGGCAGGCGTTGGTGCGCTCGATTTCTTCAAGCGTGTAGTAACCAGCTACGCAGCTGATAGGCGTTGCCGCCATCGTGCCGCCAATGAGCGCTTTGTGAACCTTGTCGCCCGTCTGGATGCCGGCGGCGAGATATTTCATATATTCCTTTTTGCCGCCGAGTCCGCCCGCGCCCGGATAACCGCCCGCGATGACCTTGCCGAATACCGTGAGATCGGGGGAAACGTCGAAATAGCCCTGCGCACCTGCCATGCCGATACGGAAGCCTGTGACAACCTCGTCGAATACGAGCAACGCGCCGTATTTGCGGCAGAGACGCTCTACGCCCTTGTTGAAATCCTTATCCAGCGGGCGTGTACCGCTCTCTGGGCCGACCGGCTCAATGAAGACCGCCGCCGTGCCGCCGCGCATCTGATTGAAACGGAGCTTGCGCTCCAAATCGTTGAGATCGTTCGGGAAAAACTCCTGCGTGTGTTTAAAGATGTAAAGCGGAACGCCGTGCGCTTGTGTGAACTTGGAGCCGGGAACACGGATGCCGTAGGCGAGCTGATCGCTCCAGCCGTGATAGGCGCCGCCCATCTTGATGATGTTTTTATTCTTCGTGGCAAGGCGCGCGACACGCACCGCAGCCATGCAGGCCTCGGAACCGGAGTTGAGCATGCGGAACATTTCAACATTGGGCACGCTATCGCATACCTTTTGGCAAGCTTGTATTCAAATTCGTGGAACAGGCCGGTGGAAGGGCCGCAGGTGTTGAGCAGTTCAATGACCTGATCGCGCACAACCTTTGGGTTAGATCCGAGCACCGTAGGGCCGCCAGCCTGCAAAAAGTCATAGTATTTGTTGCCGTCGACATCATAGAGATACGCGCCCTCCGCCTTGGTGAACACCAGCGGAAACGGGTGGTTGAAGGCAAGATTATGTTGCACGCCGCCGGGGATTACCGTTTTGGCCTCCTCGATCATCTCTTTGGACTTCGCGCACTTTTTGTCGAAATAATCCTCTTCATAGCGCTTGAGGGCTTCTGGGCTGATGGTGTAGATCGGCAGCTTAATCAACTCGTCGAGCTGCTTGGTGACGGCCGCCGCATCCGGATAATTGCTGATAGCATAACGATTGTCCATACGTTTAGTTTCCTCCTTCATATTGACTCTCTCGAAATTCGGGCTTTTATGGAGATTTCCTCGTGAAAGGGTGAATCTCCGCTCACCTACAGTATAGCATACTTTTCAAGCTTGTCAAATGAAATTTTATGAATTTTTTATGAGGATTTAGAGGCATATCATATTATGCCCGTTTGATTGGCTGCCGTGGGATGTGGTAGCGATGCGGCTGTGGGGAGGCGAGAAAGTTGGATAGGGCATTTTTCAGAATAGACGACCTACGCAAAGGCGTCGACAAGGCTCTGGGAGGGAAAATGCAAAAAAAACTCTGTATTTTCATTGATTTTTTCCGTCAGTATGTTAAAATAAGAAAAACGGTGAGCAGCCACTCATTTTTGAGCGTGTGTTTTGCGCCGGCGGGATGGCCCGGCCTTAGGCTGGCGCGCAGGAAAGGATGGCTAGGACGCTATGGATACAACCGGTGGAAACCAGCCAATTTATCATAAGAAAACGTTTGAAAATATCCCGGAGGAGAAGCGGCGTAGAATCTTGGCTGCGGCAATCGGGGAATTTGCCAACAAGGGCTTCGATAATGCCAATATTAATGTGATCGCCAGCAAAGCGGGCGTCAGCGTCGGCTCGCTCTATAAGTATTTTAATACAAAGCAGGATCTGTTCCTAACCGCCGTGCACCACGGCATCTCCATATTGGAGGAGACGCTCGGGCCGCTGTCTCAAGCGGATATGGATGTCCGCGATAAGCTGGAGCTGATTATCCGCACTGTGCAGACCACTTCCCGGCAGCTCGAGGATCTCATCAAGCTCTATAATGAAATGACGTCGGAAAATAATGCGGAGCTGGTACGGCTGATCTCGCAGGATATGGAGACGGTTTCCGCCGCCGTGTACACGCAGGTCATTGCGCAGGCGCAGCAGGAAGGGCTGATCCGTAGGGATGTTGACCCGCGCATGTTTGCCTTTTTGCTTGATAACCTCTTTACAAATCTTCAGTTTTCCTATGCCTGCGGCTATTATCAGGAGCGGTTTAAAATTTATGCAGGCGAGGATATCCTTTCCCGCGATGATTTTGTTGTGGAACAAATGCTCAAATTTATTGAAGGCGCGTTTACAACGGGCCTGGGGCAGGAAGCGCCTGCCCGGCGTGAATGAAAGCAGCGGGGAACCCCCGTAACAATAAGCTTTGTGTGTGAACTGGAATCATATTTTTGGAGGGCTTTGCATGAAAGAACCGACCTATGTTATCACTTACGACGTGGGCACCACTGGCGTAAAAACCTGCCTGTTCGAGATCGGCGAGGTTGTCCGTTTGACGGCGGCGGCCATGCGTGGGTATGAGCTCTATGTGTTGCCGGATGGCGGCGCGGAACAGGAGCCCGCCGAATGGTGGGAAGCTATGTGCGCGAGCACGCGGGAGGTGCTGGACGCTTCCGGCATGGACCCGACGCGGATCAGTGGCGTTTCCTTCTGCTCCCAGATGCAGGAGTCGTCCTTGTGGATAAGGACGGGGAGCCGGTGCGCCGCGCGATGAGCTATATGGACCAGCGTGCACGGGAGGAGCTGAAAAAGGGCCTGGCCCATGGCCCGCAAATCGCGGGCGCAAATGTATTTAAGCTGCTCAAAAGCCTGCAAATTACCGGCGCGGTTGCGGCGAGCGTGAAAGACCCTGTGTGGAAATACAAGTGGGTGCAGGCGCACGAGCCGGAGAATTTTAAGCGCGTACATAAGTGGCTGGATGTGAAGGAATTCCTCATCTGCAAAATGACGGGTGAATTTGTTATGACGCAGGATTCCGCCTTTGCCGCCCTGATCTATGATATCCGCAAGGGCAAGGAGGGATGGAGCCGGGAGATGTGCGATATGCTCGGCGTAAACATGAATCACCTTGCGCCGATCAAGCAATCCACCGACAAGGTCGGGGAAATCACGGAAAAAGCGGCTTCTGAACTCGGCCTGAAAGCGGGCACCGCCGTGTTCGGCGGCGGCGGGGACGCTTCCCTCATCGGCGTGGGGGCCGGCTCCACCGCATTGGGCGATACGCATATCTATTGCGGCACAAGCGGCTGGGTCTCCACCGTGGTCGACAAAAGCATTGTGGATGCTTCCGCCATGGTTGCGGCGATCGTGGGCGCGCAGCCGGAGCGGTTCAACTATTTCGCAGAGTTGGAAACGGCGGGCAAGTGCCTTGAATGGGTGAAGGATCACCTGGCGCTCGATGAGATCGATATCTATTTGGAGAAAAAGCATGTGGCGGAATCGCAAGAGGCGGTTTATACTAGCCTTTACGACTATATGGCGAAGGTCATCAGCGAAGTGCCAGCAGGCTCAAACGGCGTGATCTTTACCCCTTGGCTGCATGGTAACCGCTGCCCGTTTGAGGATCCGAACGCGCGCGGAATGTTCTTTAACATCAGCCTGGAAACCGGTAAGACAGAGCTCATCCGCGCCGTGACGGAGGGCGTTTGCTTCCATCTGCGCTGGTTCTTGGAGACAGAGGAGAAGAAGATCAAAACTTCCGATACGATCCGGTTCGTCGGCGGCGGCGCATTGTCTGACGTGACGTGCCAGATCCTGGCGGACTGCATTGGCCGCAAGGTTGAAACGGTTGACAGCCCGCAAAACGTCGGTGCGGTCGGCGCCGCGGTCGTGGTGGCGGTCGGCCCGGCCTGCTGCCGAGCCTCGATGAAGCGAAACGGATGGTGCCGGCGAAAAAAACCTTCACACCCAATCCGGCTGTTAAGCCGATCTATGACCGCAACTACGCCGTTTTCCAGGAGCTTTACAAGGCGAACAAAAAGAACTTTGCAGCCCTCAACGGCTAATTTTAAAACGAAAAGCGCGCCGGGGCCCGCTGTGCGGAAGCTCACCGGCGCTTAACTTTTAGGAGGCGATTTTTTGGCACATATCAAGCTTTTTACGCTCAATGTCTGGTCCGGCTTTCGCTATCATGGCCTGATCCGGTTGGAAGAGTATGAAACCAAGCAGGTGCGGGAAAAGCGGTTTCAAGGCCTGTGCGCTGTGCTGCGCAAGGAGCGGCCGGACATTGTATGCCTCAATGAGGCGAATCCGCTCTTTTCCTATGGCAAGCGGTTGGCAGAGGAGCTGGGGTATGTGCCGCTCGGCCATATGGGGGTAGCGGGCTTGCGGGCCGGGAAGCTTGGCTTCCCATTGAATCTGCGCGAGGGAGACCTGGTTCTTGCCAGCCCCTCCCTTTCCCCCCAATATATTGGGAGAACGCATTTAGGAGGAAAGGGCTATTGCGGCAATTTTTTCTCCTGCCATTTCGACAATCTGACACAGGCGGTGCTTGTGCGCTGCATGCTGCCAGAGGGGCGGCCGCTTTATGTTTGCGTCACGCATTGGGTCGCGGGACCAGCGGTCACGGATGAAAACCGGGCGAAGCTGCCCGCGCTCGCGCAGGAGTGGGGATTCCCCAAAGAACAAATTGCGCAGGCGGAGGTAAGGCTGCGGGAAATGGAGCGTTGCAAGCGCACGGAAGCCACGCGGCTCTGCAACTGGCTGGAACAAACCGTGCCGCCGGATGCGCCACTGATCGTCGCGGGTGATTTCAACGCCGAGGCCGGGTGGCCGGAGCTGGAGATTTTGCGAGGGCGCGGCTTTGAGCGGCTCATCCCGCGGGAGGATGGATATGCGACGTGGGATCCGCTCCACAATACGAATTTGCAAACCTATTATACCGAGGAAGCGCAGCAGAGGCAAAAATCGCTCTACCACCAGCTTGATGCGCTGGACGAGCTGTACCCGCGTAACATCGATCATTTTTATGTACGAAACCTGCCGCTGGAAGGTGCGGCGGATTGCCGCGTGTGCGCGACAGAGCCATATGAAGGGGTCAGTATCTCCGATCATTTTGCGCTGACGGTGAGCGTGGAGGCACGAGCGCATTCCAGTTATCGTTCTAGCCCAAACCGACTGCAAGGATAAAGCTGCGCCGAGGGGGAACAAATTAATTACAGGCATAATACATAAAAAGCGTGGGAACAGGGTTAAAATCCTGTTCCCGCGCCATTTATAAATAATTGATAATTTATTTTTGTAGCTTCTGCATATCGTTCGCGCGGATCGCCGTGCGCATGATCTTTCCGCTCGTCGTCTTGGGCAGCTCGTCTACAAACTCCACCACGCGCGGATATTTATACGGTGCAGTCGCGTGCTTCACATGATTCTGCAATTCCTTTACCAGCGAATCGCTCGGCTCATAGCCGCGCGCCAGCACAATCGTCGCCTTGACGACCTGCCCGCGTACCGGGTCCGGCACGGCGGTAATCGCGCATTCCAGCACGGAAGGGTGCTCCATCAGCGCGCTTTCTACCTCAAACGGCCCGATGCGGTAGCCCGAGCACTTGATCACGTCGTCGTTGCGGCCGACAAACCAGTAATAGCCGTCCGCATCGCGCCAAGCGGTATCGCCCGTGTTGTAAACGCCGTTTTTCCAGGAACGGGCCATCGCGTCCGGCGCTTTCCAGTATTCACGGAACAGGCCGGTTGGATGCTTCTTGTCCGTATTTTTGATGCAGATCGAGCCGACGATACCGTCCTCGCAGGAGTTTCCGTCCTCATCGAGCAGATCGATGTCGTAGATCGGGGCGGGTTTGCCCATGGAGCCGGGGCGGATTTCCACCCACGGAAAATTGGCCAGCAGCACCGAGGTTTCAGACTGGCCGAAGCCCTCGTGAATGCGAAGCCCCGTCTGGCGCTCGATCTGATTGAAAACCTCGGGGTTGAGCGGCTCGCCCGCAAGGGAGGCGTGCTCGATGAAGCTGAAGTCGTATTGTGTCAAATCTTCTTTAATCAGGAATCGGTAAATGGTTGCTGGCGCGCAGAAGGTGCACGGACGCAACCGCTGGATGGCCTCCAACATGCCGTGCGGCGTGAATTTCTCGGTATCGTATGCGCCGATGCAGGCACCGCAGATCCATTGACCATAAATTTTACCCCAGGCGAATTTTGCCCAGCCGGAATCCGTCTGCGTGAGGTGGACACGGTTTTCCTGCACACACTGCCAGAAGCGCGCGGTCGTGATCTGGCCGAGAGGATGGGAGTAATCGTGCCGCACCATTTTCGGCATGCCGGTTGTACCGGAGGAGAAATAGAGCAACATGGTGTCTGTTACTTTTGTGGAGTCCTCTCCAGTGGGGCGCTCGAATACGTCGCTCTGCTCTGCGAGCGCCTTTGCAAAATCGACCGCGCCCGCCGGGATTTGCTCGCCGAGCACGGCGTAGGTTTCCACGGTTGGGCAGTCGGCTAAGGAATCCTCGCAGTGCTGAATGATTTCCGCGTCGTCCACCGTGACGAGCATCTTCACACCCGCCGCGTTCAGGCGGTAAACCAGATCGTGTGGGGTGAGCTGAAAGGAGGCGGGGATGACCACCGCGCCGATTTTATGTAAGGCGGTGAAGCACATCCAGACCTCCGGGCGCTGCTTTAAAATCAGCATTACATAGTCGCCCTTACGAATGCCTTTGATTTAAAAAAATTTGCCGCGCGGTTGCTACCGGCCTTCATGTCGGCAAAGGTGTAACGCTTCATGTCGCCCGCGTCGTTGGTCCAGAGCAGGGCCTGCTTGGTCGGCTCCAGCTCCGCCCAGGCGTCTACCACGTCGAAGCCAAAGTTGAAATCCTCCGGCACGTCAATCGTGAAGTGTTCCTTCATATCTTCATACGAATCGAATGCGATCCGCGGACAGTAGCGTTTGATAATATCGTCCATTGTTTTGGCCTCCGGTTTCGTTATTCATTGATGATCGTTAAAAAGCGCGTCGTTCCGCCAACAGCCGACTGGCCGTGAGGAAGCTTGGGGTCAAAATAAATCGAGTCTCCCTCATTGAGAATGAAGGAATTCTTACCGACGGTCACTTTCACTTGGCCCTCAAGGACGAAGTTAAATTCCTGACCGCCGTGAATAACGAGCGGAGGGTCTTTTTCCTGAACTTCTAGGGTGACCAGCATGGGCTCCATGCTGCGATGCATAAAGTTAAAAGCGAGGCTTTCAAACTGATAGCCCTCATAACGGTCAACGGATACGCCTTCTCCCTTGCGCACGACCGTGTGGACATTCATGCGCGGGGTATCCCCTGTGAGCAGGACGGTGCAGTCCGTGCCGAGGATATTAGCAATCTCATACAGGGGGCTGACGGAATGTCCTGCTCGCCGCTCTCATAGCGCTGGTATTCATCGAGCGTGACGCCGAGCTTCTCCGCTACCTCAATGGTGGATAGGTCGAGAATTTCTCTCAACTCCCGTATTCTCTTTGGAATTTGCAATAGCTCCGGATTCATACGGACACTTCCTTTCAATCAGTCAATTTCAGCAGCGCATCAGGATCAGGCAAGGCCCCGCAGCGTACCGGACTGTTTCTCATTATTATACTGCAAAAAGTGGAGCGTTTCAACGATTTGCCGTAAAAAGCGAACCCCGCCTTCCAAAATCAAAGGGCGGGGGTGGCGCATTTTTGGAAATTTTTAAAAAATATGTGCAAAGGCAGCACAAAAGCCCGTGGGCTGGTTGTTACTCTAATTCATCCAGCGTTAGCGCATAGCCGGGCAGAAATTCTGCAAGGAAGCACTCTGCCTCCGGCAGCCGCATCGCGTGAATGGAGGCAAGCAACGCGCTTTTTGCGCGGATGAATTCCCGGTTGCCGGCCTTTTCCTCTTCCATGCATTTTGCAAGCGCGCTGATTTTATCCGCCGCCTTAACGAGCGGCCAGAGCGGTGCGTCCACTTGAGCTGGAAAGAAGAACGGTTCGTAATCCGGCCGGAGGTCCTCCGGTAGCATAGAGGTTAATTTCGAGCAGGCAGAATCCTCCACCGCCTGGTAGGCGGCCCGAATTTCAGGATTATGATATTTGACTGGGGTGGGAAGGTCGCCCGTGAGCGTTTCAGGCAGGTCATGGTAGAGGCCCAAAAGCGCTGCACGGGCCGCATCAACATGCCCGCCAAAGCGGCGGTTGCGTAGCACCGCAAGCGCGTGCGCGATGACGGCCACCTCATGGGAATGCTCCGTAAGGTTTTCCTGCCGCGTGTTTCGCATAAGTGCCCATCGGTCGATATATTTCATGCGGGAAACCATCGCAAAAAAATGATAGGCCATCCCAAAGCGCTCCCTTCCGTTGGAGATGAATCTCGTTTTATCACACGCCCGGTGCCGCGCTGCTGCTGAGCACCACTCCGCGCTCAGCGTCCAGCGTTACAACAGCGCCGGTACGCAGCACGTTTGTCGCATTTTTGGCGCCAATAATCACAGGAATATCGAGGCCAGGCCGACGATTGCGCCGTGGGAGTTCATCCCGTCCTGTTGGGTGATGATGCCGCCAGCCCGCTTCAGGAGGGGAAGCATATCGTTTGTAGTGTGGTCGATTACAAGAATATCACCGTCGCGGAATTCGGCCTGTGCCTGCCGGGCGGATTCACATACGCACAGCCGCGCGCAAGTTTTCTTTTTCGTCACGCCGCGCCCGGTGGCAAGGATGTGGCCGACAACGTGAACCTTCATCATATTTGTTGTGCCGGAGATGCCAAGCGGCACACCCGCCGTGATGGCAACCAACTCACCGCTTTTCACAAGGCCCGCGTATTCCGCAGAATCAACGGCGTGATTAAACAAATCGTCCGTAGAGGCTTTTTCTTCGATGAGAAGCGGGTGACGCCCCAGGAGAGGTTGAGCTGGCGGCAGACGCGCGCCTCCGTGCTGAAGCCGATGATCGGACAGTTCGGGCGGAATTTTGAAATCATACGCGCTGTTTTTCCGGATTTTGTTACCGTGATAATCGCCGCGGCGCCGAGGTCGTGCGCCGTGGTGCATGTGGCATGGGAGATGGCAGTGGTCACATCGGGGTTTGTTTCCACCTCACGGAGCTTAAAGCGCTTGATATAGTCAATATCCTGCTCTGTGCGCTCTGCGATGCGGGCCATGGTGCGCACCGCTTCCACAGGGTATTGGCCCGCGGCTGTTTCTCCGGAGAGCATAATAGCGCTCGTGCCGTCATAAATTGCGTTGGCAACGTCCGTCGCCTCCGCACGGGTTGGGCGCGGGTTTTTGATCATAGATTCCAGCATCTGCGTAGCGGTAATGACCTGCTTGCCCGCATTATATACCTTTTTGATAATCATCTTTTGCAGCACCGGCACATCCTCAAGCGGAATTTCCACGCCCATATCGCCGCGCGCGACCATAATGCCGTCGGATACGCGCAGGATTTGATCGATGTTTTCAACGCCTTCCTGATTTTCAATCTTCGCAATAATATTCACGCCATGACAATCGAATTCGTCGAAGATCTTCCGGATCTCCAGCACATCCGCCGCTGTGCGGACAAAGGATGCGGCGATGAAATCGAAGCCGTTTTGAATGCCAAAAATAATATCCTCCCGGTCGCGTTCGCTAATAAAAGGGCATGGAGAGGTGGACGTTCGGCACATTGACGCCCTTATTGTTGGAGATAAAGCCATCGTTTTGAACGCGGCAGACAATATCGCCGCCGCGGATGCCGCGCACAGTGAGCTCAATGAGCCCATCGTCGAGCAAAATGGTAGAGCCCTCCTGCACGTCTCCCGCAAGATCCGGAAAGCTGATAGAGGCCTGTGTTTCGTCCCCTTCCATAGGCGAGGCGCGCAGGGTGAAAGCCGTGCCCTTTTTTTCAGGAGGACCTTCCCGTTTTTAAAGGAGCCAAGGCG
>VOFD01002496.1_pt1 | contig 141008 bp, 162 predicted proteins | sample 5384101 | NCBI WGS metagenome assembly VOFD01 (sample SAMN12384723, study PRJNA508395) | human gut metagenome | isolation source: healthy gut C | host: Homo sapiens | reverse complement strand
GATAACAATGGTTATCGTAACTATACTGCACAAGATGTTGAAACTTTAAAAAAGATTTCAGTATATAGAAAACTCGGTATTAGTATTAAAGACATACAGAGCCTTTTGGAAACTGGCGACAAAAGTATTCTTCTTCGTATTTATCAAGAAAAAGTGCAGGAAAAAGTTTTAAAAGACTCAGAACTTGAAGCTTTGAAGCAATTTATAGATGATGGTGACGCAGACAAAGCAAATGAGGCACTTGATTATCAAACCGTTGAAAATGCAATTGAGTCGGCGAAAAAGCGAAAGGAAATGTTTCTTATAGCAAAATAAAGGCAGATATATCCGCAGAGGAATCAAAGGAAAAGAACAATAATGAAGGAAATACTATTGATTTGCAGATTTAGATTGTTGATTGCGTTTTAGTAAATAGTAGATAAAAAACGGAAAGATATTCATCGCTGGTAGCGGCATTGAGTTCATAAATTACTACTACTCTAGATAAAAGTAGTATTCCGATAAGTTAAAAGATAAAGCAGATGCAAATAGACACGAATCCCAGCGTATACCTTTATTTCATTTCTTTAATAGTGCAGACATGACTAAAAGACAGGGCAGTGAACCAATAATGGTTTACTGCTCTTTTCACAACAAAAAAAGGTCATTTCACAACAACTGTGGCAGATATAATCTGTTCGTCCGATATAATAAATATATTTATCAGACAAAAAGGAAGTGGCAAAATGCAAATAGCTATCTGTGATGATGAAGTATCTATGGTTCAGATACTGGAAGAAAAGATAAAAAAGTTATTGCCGGATGCGGTTATAGATAAATATTTATCGGGTGATGAACTGATCGCAAGTGGCAGTAAGCCGGATATTCTTTTTCTGGATATTCAGATGCCGGGAATGGATGGGATGGAAACGGCAAAGATGCTTCGTCAGGACAATGAGAATATGATACTCATTTTTGTGACAGCAGCAGAGGAGTATGTTTTTCAGGCATTTGATGTCGGAGCATTTCATTATCTGGTTAAGCCATTTTCCGATGAGAAATTGAAAGAGGTTGTGACAAAGGCAGTCCATAACATAAAAAGGAGTTCCAGACTTGAAAAAGACGAAAAGTATATTATGGTACAGACCGCCGGAAGTCATATAAAGATTTTTCTGCGTGATATTGTGTATGCCGAGGTGTATAACCGGAAAGTTATTATCCATACACGAAGTACGGATATTGAATACTATGGTAAATTACAGGAATTAAGTGATATGGCAGGAACAGATTTTTTCCGAACACACAGAGCCTATCTTGTACATTTTAAATATGTAGAAAAATATGATGCAACTTGTGTAACTATGAAAAATGGAACTGCATTGATTGCAAAAAAGAATTATCCGGAGTTTGTGAGGAGGTATCTGAAGTATAACCAGAGGAAAGGAAATGAAGTCAGATGAGTTTAGTGGAAAGATGTTGGATGATCACATCGAAGTTTTCTGTTATTGCAATTTTGATTATTACAGGAATCTGTTTTGGTGTTTTTGTATATCCATATATGAAAAAGAAAAGGGAAGCTGCTCTGGTCAGTATTGTTTATATTGGAATTATGTCTGTGCTGTATCTGATACCGCAGCGGATTGGCAATTTTTCTGCATATATGCTGGGGGTTGTGGCTGCATTTCTTGTGATGTATGTACAGGACAGAAGAAACATCTATCAGAAAATATTTCTTGCAGTGACATTTTTTTCTATCCGTTGGCTTGCGGTTGCAATGGCAGGCAGACTGGATGATTTTATCACAAAAGCTCTGGTTTTTGGGAATACGATTGCCGGAAGACAATGGCTGCAATATGGACTTTATGCTGGAACAAGAATTCTGGATATTGTGCTCTGCATCGTTTTCCTTACAGTCGCAATCGGTCTGATCAATAAAGCCTATGTATACAAAAAAGATGAGATGAGCGGCAAAGAGCTGGTAATGCTCATCATACCTTCTCTTGTGGGAGTTACAGGATATGGCATTCTGCAATATTATCTGAATATTTATGAAAAAAGATAGGAAAGAGCCTGACAGATACCTATGGATTTTATGGAGCTTTAAGCTTTGTGCATTATTTTATCTCTATCATAGCAATTCTTGTTATGACTACGATGTTTCAAAACTGGAAGGTGGCACAGGAAGAACAGACAGGTCAGGAACTGGTATTAAATCAGGTCAGTGATATGAAAAAGCATATCGGGGAAGTGGAAAAGCTGTATCAGGATATCCGCAGCCTGCGTCATGACATGGGGAATCATATACAGATGCTGGAACATCTTGTGGCAGAGAATCATATGGATGATGCAGCAGAATATATGGAGCATTTGAAAAAGGAGTGGAATGAAATATCTCCTGAGATAAAAACGGGGAGTCCTGTCATTGATGTGATTCTGATGGAAAAGTTAAGAGAAGCAAAGGAAAAGCAGATTCGTTTTACATCAGATTTTCATTATCCGAAGGATACGAAATTAAATGCATTTGATTTAAGCGTGATCTTAAACAATGCACTGGATAATTGATGGAAAATGTAAGTGGAGAAAATCCTTATATCAGTATCTCTTCTTTTCGGAAAAACAGTATTTTTATGATAACCATAAAGAACAGATACGAGGGAGAGTTAAATTATAAGGACAGTGATCTGCCGGAAACAACGAAATCCGGGAAGGAGCATGGAATTGGACTGCATAATATCCGAAGGGTTGCAAGGATGTATATGGGAGATATATCTTTAGAGCAGGAGAATCAGGAAGTGGTTCTAAGTATTATGTTACAGGTAGAATAAGGACAAAAAGCACCTTCGAGGTGTTTTTTATTTGCTTCACAACAAAAAAAGGGCGGTTCACAACATCGCTGTTTATTGTGAAGAAAGATGTGCCGAAAGATCAGTAAAGAGAAATCATGTTGTACAGATTTTTAAGGAAACGGATTTCAGAATTTAAGCTCAAGGAGGCCAAATCATCTCCTCGCCATGGGGCTCGGATTTTGCTTCGCAAAACAAGGAGGATTAAATGAGAATTAATGGATTTAGTGGGACAAATATGCAGTCAGGGACAATGGGAATGGCACAGGGGAATGATTCTGTAAGTAAAAATATTCAGAATCAGATTGCAAATGCACAGCAGAAGCTACAGGATTTATCATCGAATGAAGAAATGTCATTAGAGGATAAGATGAAAAAAGCGTCAGGAGATACAGCAGGAGATTAACAATCTCAATCAGCAGTTAAGACAGCACCAGATCGAGCAGAGAAAGGAACAGCAGAGTAAAAATTCGTCATCTATGGATGATATGGTGGCTGGAACAAATAACACTTCGAAAAAGAAAGACACCGGATTGTCACAGGCAAGTATGCAGGCGATGATCTCCGCAGATTCTTCCATGAAACAGATGTCTACACTTGCAGATGCAAATAAATCAGTAGAAGAAGCTGCAAAAGCGGAGAACAGCAATACAGAAGACACTGCAACAAAGAACAATACTGATAAATCTGAGAAAACACAGGAATCTGCAGGGGCTGCGGCAGAGGAGACAGACAGCGTAAAGAATACGGATATCAAAAGGGAAACACAGGTGACAGTAGAAACACCGACTCTGGAAAATGCACAGAATGCAACACAACAGGCAGTATATACACCGATTGATATTCGTTTATAGTTGGTAAAGGAGAATGGGATTATGTCAGAGATTAAGAGTTTTAGTGATTACACAAGTAAATATAACAGCAATGTAGATTATTCCGCATTATTTGGCGGAACTTCCGACAGTTCATCCGTAGGAAACACCAATATGCTTTCTGATTATGCTGCAATTAAAAACGGAAGCTATGGAAAACTTATGAAAGCATATTATGCAAAGCAGGATGCAGAAAAATTATCGGGGAAAGGCGATACTTCACAGAAGCTTACACTGATGAAAACAAGTGCGGATTCCCTGAAAAAATCAGCAGATGAACTAAACGATGCGTCACTCTGGGAAAAAAAAAGAAAATTAAAAAAGAAGGATGAAAAGACCGGGGAAGAAACAGAGGTAGAGGATACTGGGATGCAATTACCAAAAAAGTGAAAGCTTTTATTGATGATTATAATGACGTTGTTAAGGAGGCAGGAGAATCCAATACAAAAGATGTCCTCAGAAATGCTTCATGGATGACAGGCATGACAGACAAAACCAGTCATTTACTTTCTAAAATAGGTATTACCATAGGAAAGGGGAATAAGCTGGAGCTGGATGAAGATGCATTGAAGAAAGCAGATATCAGTTCATTGAAAACGGTTTTTACAGGTTACAATTCCTTTGCAGGCAAAACAGCCCAGAAAGCAGCTGGTATATCAAATGCTGCAAACCGCGCAAGTGCGACTTATACAAACAATGGTACATATTTGAAAACGGATTCCTCTCTAACGTCAGGTAAGATAGATAAGGAAGTATAATGGTTATTTCGACCAGAAAGCATGACGATTACAAAATCAGTGGGAAATATGTCTGCTGATTTTTTTATTACAAAAAAAAGTCGGTTTGTTACATTTGAGTAGATAATAAATGAAGAAAGGGCGATATAAAAAACAGATAAATAAAATTTCAGGGAAAGGATAATAGGATAATGAAGATTCAAAATGATACAGGTGTTACCTATGCTGCAAACACGAATCGTTATAACAACACACAAAATGCTGGCAGCAAAACGGGCAGAACATATAAGAATGCCCATGAATATAAGAACTATTTAACACAAAAATACGATTGTTTACGAAGCAGGGATTATTCCGTAAATATAAACAGTTCTCTTTTGTCAGAGGCTATGGGAGATGAAAAGACAAAACAATGGTTGGAGTATAATTTATCTTTAATACCGGAAAGTATCGAAAAATTAAAAGCTGCTCAAAGTGCTCGTGGCTGTAAGGTACTGAGTGTAACTGATACAATAAATGGATATGATAGCATAACAGAAGAAGTACTGGTAACAGATGAGGCTGATCCGGGAACAGAAAAAGCAAGGAAAGAACTTGAAGAAAGACTCGAGAAAAGAAAAGCAGAAAGAAAGAGACAGAAGAACGGCTGGAAAAACAGCGTGCCGAAAAACAGGAGCAGGAAGAACGGCAATATAATCTGAGAATAGATGGCAAAGATGTGGCAGATCTGACAGGAAAAATGGTGGAACTGCTAGGTACGTCAGCTTCTATAGGAGTGACGGAAAGCGGAACATCGTCATTTGATGCGCTGGCATAGAAGCGTTGAAAAGGAGCAATATTGATTTAGTTGTTGGAAGAAAAACACTGATAAAGTTCAGAAAGAAACTAGTCAGACAAAGTAAAAACAGATAGGAAGGTAAGATTATGGCAATCACAGGATCCCAACAACGGTATCTGTATCAAGTGCATTTTTAAAGAAGTGCATGAATGACCCAGAAAAAGCAAAATATTTGGAAGAAAATTTAGCGGCTATTCCGGATTGTGCCAAAAGTGCAGTTGCTGGTTGTCAGGGAACCTTGGCAAATCTTAGTTATCAGATTGATGCAACACAAATTTACACGAAAAATCCAAGAACAGAAAGCGAAGGAGAAGCAGAAAAATTCATAGTATAATTGTGACACTTATGGTAAAATCGCATCAGATGTCGAAAGATATCTGATACGAAGAGAAAAGGACGAGAAATATGAACAAAAGTGTCAGTATTATTACGGATTTGGATGGTTCAAAAATAGCCCTTATTAATGATATAAGATTTAAGTCGAGGAAGGGGATAGATTGGAATGAAGTAGAGCAGTATCTGAAAGAATATATTGGAGAATACTTTGAAATATCCGAAACCTCAGAGAAAATATATATCGGTTCTGATTTTCCAGATGAGTTCAGTCATTCAAATGATACAAAGGGATTAAAAGGTGCTAATATGAAAGCGAAAGCAAACATTACGCCTGCTATTGGTGAACTTATCCAGATTGCTTCTGAAAAGGCACAGTATCCTGATTATAAGAATAAACATAGGGCAAAGGCACAATTTGGATGGTATCGTTATAATACAAGATTTGGAATACCGGTTTATGATGAAGATGGAAATCTGGAGCGTTATAACATTTTTTCAACAAGAATGCTTGTAAGATGTGATGCAGATGGAAAACTTTATCTATATGATTTGGTAAGAACAAAAAAAGAAACGAGCAAGCCGCATGAGCAATAGCTGTACGGTAGTAAACTTCGTTTCTTCCTAACACCTATAGTAAAGGTATATGTATTGTTTGTCAAGAAGAAAATCTTGAAAGGATGTGATTTCATGGCATACAGCCAGCAACTTTGGGACGAAGCAAAAAGAAAATGTAAGCTTGGGGAAGAAGAAATAAGAATGGCAAAAGAAATGAGGCTTAATCCCAAGAGCCACAAAAGGAAAAAATAACATTTAACTAAGCCGTTATGGAGAGTACATCTTCATGGCGGCTTTTTTTGTTGGCATTTGAAAGAAGGTGAGAAAATTGAAAATCAAAAAGGTTGATAAAGCAAAGAAGGGAATGTTCAGGCAGTATCGGGCAGCATTAAAGGAATTCAAGCAGTCCATTAAGACAAAAAATTCTTCCATTAAGATGAGCATTCGCAACTGTGTCTGCACTTGGAAACTCGGAAAGCAGGGCATAGACGGAAGCCATATGAAGTGTAGGAACGAGGTTTCCCAATTCGGGAAAAAAGGATACAAACAAGTCTGGAAACGGAAGATTTCAGTTTTGCTCGTTCTCCAGCTAACGGAATATCCCACTGAAAAAGCGGTCGGCGAGGCGCAGCAGGAAAGCTGCCCCGACCGCTCTGCCAACAGCACTCCTTGCGGCAGGAGAGGATTGTGGCGATTCCGAAGTCAGTTCACGCGGAGCGCATCCAGTAGAATTTCAATGTGAATAATTTTGTTCTGTCTCCTGCGGATATGGTGCAGATTGGCTCCGATATCACTTCGGTTCCAGATTCACCGCCGGGCGGAAGAAAATCCACTGTAGTATCTGCTTTGCGCATATTATGAGAACACGATTCTGAAGGCGTTTTCTTTTCCCTACACGGACAGTTGATATTTTTCCATCCAGTCATTGAGCTGGATAAAATATGCCATAAGCTGGGGGCCCGCCATGAGCTGACCGAACCACGGTCTGCCAAGCTCCTTGGGAGCGGCGAGGAACGCCTCGGCTTTTTGGGATCGATCAGCGGGTAGACCGGCGCGTTCGGATCGCTTATGATCCGGCGCAGGTGATCCGCGAGAAGCTTCTCGTAGCCCGGGTGGTAAGTCTTCGGGTACGGGCTTTTTTGCGGTGCAGCAGTTCTGCCGGAAGCAGATCCGCGCAGGCGTCGCGCAGCAGCGTTTTTTCCACGCCGTTCTGATACTTCATGCTCCACGGCACGTTGAAGACGTACTCCATGATGCGGTGGTCGGCAAAGGGAACGCGCGCTTCCAGACCGGAGTACATGCTGGTGCGGTCCATGCGGTCGAGGAGCGTCTGCATGAACCACTTGATATTCAGGTAGCCGACGGCACGCCTGCGGGCTTCCTCGGGCGATTCGCCGGGAAGCTTCGGGGAAGCACTTATGGTCTCTTCATAGCGGGCGCGCGAGTAACCGGCGAGATCCAGGCGGTCAGTCACGTCGCCGGACAGGAATGCGGCGCGCGCAGAGACATCGGCAGACCACGGAAAACCGTCACGGTTTAAAAGCTCCGGGCGGTAGAACCAGGGATAGCCGCCGAAGATTTCATCGGCACATTCTCCGGTCAGTGTGACTTTGTTGTGTCTGGCGACCAGAGAGCAGAAGTAGAGCAAGGAGGCATCCACATCGGTCATGCCGGGAAGATCCCTGGCGTCGACCGCCGAAAAAAAAGTGCCTCATAAAGCGTGCTCTGGGAGCATTCCAGATAGGTGTGGTGCGTCTGGCAGTGGGCGAGCATGATGTTGACGTAGGGCAGATCGCGCTCGGGCTGAAAGGCGTTTGACTGGAAATATTTATCGTTTTCCGCAAAATCAAAAGAGAACGTATTTAGAGTCTGCCCGTCCTTTTGCATGCAGCCTGCGCGATCGCGGTTACGATGGAAGAGTCGATGCCGCCGGAGAGAAAGGTGCAGACCGGGACGTCCGAGACCATCTGCCGCTTTACGGCATCGCGCACCAGATAAGAGACCATCTCCACCGTTTTTTCATAGGAATCGGTGTGCGGGGCGGCGGTAAGATCCCAGTAGCACACCTGCTCCATGCCCTCCCGGGAGAAAATCTGATAATGGCCGGGGAGAACCTCGTGCATGCCGGAAAAAATGCCGTTGCCGGGCGTGCGTGCCGGACCGATGGACAGAAGTTCCAACAGGCTGTTTTCATCGATGGCGGGCGTGATATCCGGGTGGCAGAAGAGTGCTTTTGGCTCGGAGCCAAAGACCAGTGTGCCGCCCGGGGTGCTGTAGAAGAGCGGTTTGGTACCGGCACGGTCACGGTACAAAAGCAGTTCACCGGTTCCGCCGTCCCAGATCGCAAAGGCAAAAATGCCGTTCAGGCGGCTGACAAAATCCCTCCCATAGTGCAGATAGGCGCAGAGAATGACTTCCGTGTCGGAAGTGGTGGAAAAAGTATACCCGGCGGCGAGAAGCGGCGGCAGCAGTTCGTCGGTGTTGTAGATCTCGCCATTGTAGACGATCGCGCAGGTGCGTTCCCCATCCTGCCGGATTATGGGCTGACTGCCGCCCGCAATATCGCGGATGCTGAGTCTGGCGTGGGAAAGCCCCACATGCGTGTCTAAATAGGTGCCGAAACTGTCGCTGCCGCGGTGGGCGAGTGTGTGATGCATGTCGGTGAGAATATGTTCCCAGAGGACGGGTTCCTTTTTAAAATTTTTAGAAAAGTCGCAGAAACCGGAGATTCCGCACATATAAATACTCCTTTCATGAGAGAATGCGCAGGCAGACTGCCGCACATTCAGATACTGGAATAGTGTATGCCGCGCAAACGGAAATTATGAGCCGGCAGAAAACGGGTACTTGCGCATCTCACGTAAACCGCTATAATAGAGAAGAATGTGAAAGGGTGAGAGATACTTATGAACGAGAAAAAGAACGAACTTCAGATGTCAGAGGCATTTCTGACCAGTATTTTTCTGGCGGTCTCCGGCGGATTTCAGGATGCCTATACCTATAATACGAGGGAGGAGGTCTTCTCCAATGCCCAGACCGGCAACGTGGTGCTGATGAGCCAGAATTTTATGGTGGGCAGATGGATGGACGGACTGCGCTATCTGTTCCCGTTGCTGGCGTTTGCGTTTGGCGTGTTTTTTGCGGAGCGCATACAGGGGCGTTTCAAATACGCGAAGCGGCTTCACTGGAGACAGGGAATTCTGCTGCTTGAGATTGTGATTTTATTTGCAGTGGGATTTATCCCGCAGGAATACAACATGGCGGCGACGGTGCTGGTGTCTTTTGCCTGCGCGATGCAGGTGCAGACGTTCCGCAAGGTAAATGGCTATTCCTATGCGAGCACGATGTGCATTGGCAATCTGCGGAGCGGCACGGCGGCATTTTCCATGTATCTGCGGGACAAGAGACCGGAACAGTTAAGACAGTCGCTCTACTATTTCGGAATCATTCTTTTCTTTGCGATCGGAGCCGGTATCGGCGGCAATCTGTCCATGCGCTACGGTATTCACATGATCTGGGTGTCGGTGGGATGTCTTCTGGTCAGCTTCTTTATGATGTTTTCTGAGCGGGTGAAATAAAAAACAGACAAAAACAGAATACAGGCAGACATAACGGTCTCCGCGGCGGCATCTAATAGAAATAAGATGTTGTTGCGGAGATTTTTTATGCCGAACGAAAAAATGGAGAATCTGCTGAATCTGGCACTGGCGGCGACACAGGAGGAACGGGAGAAGTCGCTGGAGCTGGACATCGGCTACGACAGTGCCGAACAGACGTGGGAGGTCATTGTAAAATTTGTCGGGACAACGGAGGAGCTTGAGACGCTCCTTTTTTAAAAATTTTCCGGAGGAATATCCGCGGATTCAACTGACAAATCTGCAGAATGAATATGCCGTTTAGTGCTGCCGGAACATCTCGTGGAGCCGGTGGCAGCGCTGGATAAAATCGAGTACATGGAAAAGCCGAAACTTTTATTTTTCGCGGTGGACAATGGAAAGCGTGCATCCTGCATTACGCAGCTGCAGGAGAGAACCGGCCTGTCGGGTGCCGGTGTCCTTGTGGCGGTTATTGATTCCGGCATCGATTACGCGCATCCGGATTTTCGGAGGGCGGACGGTACGACCCGCATTGTCAGTTTCTGGGATCAGACGATCCCGGCGTCCGGGGGCTTGTCGGCGCCGGCGGGGTATTTCCTTGGAACCGAGTACGATGAGGCGCGCATCAACGAGGCGCTCGCGCAGCCCACGGAACAGCAGCGGTATGCGGTCTGCCCGAGCAGGGATGCATCGGGACACGGGACACACGTGGCGGGAATTGCCGCCGGCAACGGAAGAGCGTCGGAGGGAAGATACCGCGGTGTGGCGTATGAGAGCGATCTTTTGATTGTAAAGCTCGGCAACCAGCGGGAGGGGGCGTTCCCGCGGACAACGGAACTGATGCAGGCGGTGGATTACTGCATTAGAAAAGCGCAGGAGAGACAGCAGCCGGTCGCTATCAACTTAAGCTTTGGGAATAATTACGGAAGCCACACGGGAACGTCGCTCATCGAGACTTATCTGGATGATCTCGCAAACTACTGGAAGAGCTCGATCGTGATCGGAAGCGGGAATGAGGGAGCGGCTGCCACGCACACGGCGGGAGCGCTTGGAATGGGGCAGGCGGAAAATGTAGAGTTCGCGGTGAGCGCGTACGAGAGCGCCTTAAATCTTCAGATCTGGAAATCCTATGCGGATGAGATGGCGGTGCTTCTCATTCATCCGGGCGGCATGCAGATCGGACCGATCCGCCAGATACAGGGATCGCAGCGTTTTACGCTGGGGCAGACGCAGATTCTGCTCTACTATGGAGAGCCGAGCCCATACAGCCCTTACCAGGAGATCTACCTGGATTTCCTTCCCGTGCGCGACTATGTGGACAGTGGAATCTGGACGGTGCGCCTGATTCCGCAGCGCATCGTCACGGGGCGCTATGATATGTGGTTCCCGGCGGGAGGCGTTTTAAACGAAGGCACCGGATTCCTTCTGCCGCGGGAGGAGACAACGCTTACCATTCCGTCCACTGCGGCGAAGGTGATTACGGTCGGGGCGTACGACGCGCGGTTCGGGCAGCTGGCTGGATTTTCAGGCAGAGGATTTACCGGAAACGGACAGGTCAAGCCGGATCTGGCAGCGCCGGGCGTGGAGATCACCTCCTGTGCGCCGGGCGGAGGCTATACGGCGCGTTCCGGAACTTCGATGGCAACTCCGTTTGTGACGGGGAGCGCCGCGCTTCTGATGGAGTGGGGGATTGTGCGCGGAAACGATGTGTACCTGTACGGAGAAAAAATAAAGGCGTACCTGATCCGCGGTGCGCGCCCGCTGGGAGGAGGAAGAGCTTCTGGTCTGCTGCAGGAATATCCGAATCCGCAGGTGGGGTGGGGAACTTTATGTTTGTCGGACAGTCTGCCGGAGTAGGGAAAACAAAAGAATTGTGGAAGTGCGAAAAAAAAGACGAAAAAAAAAAAGAAGACAAGGGAAATTGTGCAGTATTTCAAAGAAAGATAAACAAAATATAAATTAATTGTGAAAAATAAATGAGAAAATTGAAATTTATGTTATACTTTTAACAAAATAAAAACATACAGTATATTTTATGAGGATGGCTGGTGAAAACCGGCGGTTTCAGCTTACTGCGCGGTAATGAAATTTTGTTAAAGGAGACCGAAGTGGAGTGAATGATATTGTTTATCAGCATGAAGTGATCGTTCCGGACAGGGGACTTCCGTTTAAGCTGTTTCTCTTTGAGGGCGGCGGCGGAAAATACATCAGGGAGAAGCACTGGCACCGTTCTATCGAGATATTTGCCGTGAGACAGGGGCAGCTTGAGTTTTTCCTGAATGAGAAAAAATATATGTACTGCAGCAGGGGGATTTTGTGCTGGTGAACAGCAATGAGGTGCATGCGATCCATGCTCCCCTGCCAAACGAGACGATTGTGCTGCAGATTCCGCTTGCCGTCTTTGCGGATTATTATACGGAAGAACAGTTTATCTGGTTTTCCCACAGCGGAAAAGAGGATGACCGTCAGGTGTTTTCTCTGCTCGAGACAATGTTTGTGGCGTACGGTGAGAAACAGACCGGTTACGAATTAAAAATGCTAAGCTGTTTTTATCAGCTGGAGTATCTTCTGGTGACAAGATACCGGAAGTTTGAGGTGGGCGAAGAGATACTTAAGAACAATAAGCAGCTTAAGCGTCTCGGAAGGATTACCGGGTATCTGAAGGAGCATTATACGGAGGATGTTTCGCTGGAAAAACTGGCGGGGATTTTTGGTTATTCACCGGCGTATCTCTCCCGGATGTTTCAAAAATATGCGAAGATCAATTACAAGGAATATCTGTCGAGTGTGCGTCTGGAGCATGCCGTGAGGGATCTGGAAGAGACGGATCTTGCGATTGGCGAGATTGCATTAAACCACGGCTTTCCAAACAGCAAGGCATTTTCCAATCTGTTCCGGAAGCGGTACGGAATGCTGCCGAATCAATACCGGAAGACAGTCACATCAGAAAAAGAACGGTTCTCCTCACATTACTTACCGCATAAAGGCAGCCGTTTATTTCTGATGTGACGGCTTCCGGTAAAACGCTCCGCGGGGGCAGGGGCAAGAACACTAATTTATCGTAGTAATATCTATAGTTTCTCCCGCGTATCCGGAAGGAGATCTGTGCTACCATAGATGTATATAAAATAAAATGGCAGGAGGAGCACAGAATGACAGGACCAGTGGCACCGAGAGACCCGGAAAAAGCAAGAGCACATTTTTATATTATGCGTGGAAAAGAGATCTGCGGACTGAAGCAGGGAGATGGCAAAGCAGTGCAGTTCATCTATGAAAGTGACGGCCGTCTGGCAAACAGTCACAGATTGTCGGAAATATCACGGATGGCAGAATACTTGAACTGCTCGGTACAGTGAAAGGCTTCCGCACGCTTGTACACAGTATTGGTGTGTCGGTTGAGATGGAGCATCCGGCTGAAAAGATAGAATTTGTTTTTCAGATGTACGGCAAAAAGGATTTGTATGGGGGCGGAACGAATCTGGTGGCAACACTGCAGGGAGATGGGATGGAACAGAGGATCTGTCTGTCGGATTATGAATGGAGTCTGGATGATGATGTGCCCGGACAGATCCGCTTTACATTTGACCAGCCGGAACGGGTGGGAAAGGCAGATGTCCGTTTTTATTTAAACGACGGATTTACGGCACCGGAAGATCTGACAGAAGAAAAAGTGGATCTCCATTCGGAAGAATATTATAAGATGGTGCAGCGCTCTCTTATGAACCTGGGAAATACCTACCGCATCCGGAAAGTGATTGAGAAAGCGCGAGCCGGAAAAAGAAGTGACGCTTGCTTTTATCGGAGGGTCCATCACACAGGGGGCAGGGGCAGTGCCGATTCACACAGAGTGTTATGCATATAAGTCATATCAGCTGTTTCAGAAACGATTTGCACGGAACAATAATGTCAGATTCATCAAGGCGGGAGTAGGAGGAACCCCATCGGAGCTTGGAATGATCCGTTTTGACAGAGATGTGTTGCGTGAGGGGGAACAGCCGGATCTTGTTGTAATCGAGTTTGCGGTGAATGATGAGGGAGATGAGACCAAAGGGGACTGCTATGAGAGTCTGGTGCGTAAGGTATTGAAGCTGCCGTGGAGACCTGCGGTGGTACTCTTGTTTTCCGTATTTGCAAATGACTGGAATCTTCAGGAACGTCTGCAGCCGGTGGGAAGACAGTACGACCTTCCGATGGTAAGTATTCTGGATGCGGTTACCCCGCAGTTTTCCGGAAAAAGAACAGAAAAGAGTGATTACGAAGAACCAGTTTTTTTATGACATGTTTCATCCGACCAACCTTGGACATACCATTATGGCAGATTGTCTGGAATACCTGATGGAGGTATGTGATACGTCCGACCATGCGAGGGTGGACAGCTTCCGGCAGGGCATGACGGAGGAGGAAGTCTTAGAACAGTGTCTGCACGGGGAGCCTGCGATCGGCAATTCGTTTGAAAAAGTAAAACTCTTAGACCGGCGGGACGGATATGAGGGCGCCAGTATGAGAGAGGGAGGCTTTGATGCGACAGATCATGAACTGCAGTGTGTGGAAATGGATCAGGATCTTTGCACTACGCCGGAATTCCCATATAACTGGATGTATGATGGAACTAAGCCGGATCGGGCGTTTTTTGAACTGACGATCACATGCAGGGCGTTATTTCTGATATTTAAGGATTCCGGCGAGGTGGATGCCGGGACAGCGGATGTGCTGGTGGATGGGGAATTCCGGTTCACAGCAGATCCACATGTCAATAACTGGCTGCACTGTAATGCGGTGCTCGTATTTCAGGAGAAGGAAACGGCAGCACATACCGTGAGAATCCAGATGAGCGGTGAGAATCTGGATAAGAAATTTACGATTCTCGGATTTGGATATGTGGAGTAGGGGGGAAAAGCTATGGTTACAGTTAAGAATCCGATTTTGACGGGATTTTATCCGGACCCGTCGATCTGCCGGGTAGGAGAAGATTTCTATCTGGTAACATCCAGTTTTGCATATGCACCAGGTGTTCCGCTGTTTCACAGCAGGGATCTGGCACATTGGGAGCAAATCGGAAATATTCTGCAGAGAAAAAGAGCAGCTTGCTGTTGGGGGAGAGGAGATTTCCAGGGGAATCTATGCGCCGACCATCCGATACCATAAGGGTATTTATTATATGATTACCACAAATGTCAGCTATGGAGGTAATTTTATTGTGACGGCGGAGCACCCGGAGGGACCGTGGTCAGATCCCTGTTATCTGGGAGAAGAAGCAGCCGGGATTGATCCCAGCCTGTTTTTTGATGAGGATGGCAGGTGCTATTATTGCGGAACCAGACCGAATCCCGATGGAGTAAGGTACAATGGGGACTGGGAGATCTGGGTGCAGGAACTGGATCTGACGACGAAGAAGCTGGTCGGAGAGAGCATGGCAATCTGGAAAGGGGCTGTGAGAGGGGCAATCTGGCCGGAGGGACCACATCTGTACAAAAAAAAAGACGGCTATTATTATCTGCTGCATGCAGAAGGAGGAACCGGACCGGAACACAGCATCAGTGTGGCGAGAAGCCGAAAGCTGTTTCAATGGTTTGAGGGATGCCCGCGCAATCCGATCTTTACACATCGGAATCTTGGGGCGGATTATCCTGTGGTCTATGCTGGGCATGGGGATCTGGTGGAGGATCAAAACGGGAACTGGTATGTGGTGATGCTCGCCACGAGACGCTGTAAGAACCATGGAAGTATGGGGCGCGAGACTTTTCTGGCAAAAGTTGTATGGCAGGATGGATGGCCGGTAATTGCTGCCGGAACCGGACGTCTGGAGAAGACACTGGAAGTGCCGCTAAAAGAGTACCGGTTTCCGGAAGAAACAGGAACGTGCGATACCCTGTGTTTCTGGGAGACGAGACCGGATCAGAGGCTGCTTGGGATCGGGGAAGAAATGAGGCATCCTATTCGCTGACAGAAAAAAAACGCGGTGTATTCCGCTTATACTGTGGAAAACAGACGATCGGTGAAAAAGGATGCAGCAGTTATTTCGGACTCCGGCAGAAAAGCTATCATTTCCATGCAGCGGTCAGATTCCGCTTTGAACCACAGTCGGAGGATGAGACGGCGGGAATGGTATTATACCAGAACCATGAGAATCATCTGAGGATGGAGATCGGGAAAAAAGGGAACAGATGTCTGCTTTCGGGTGAGCACATATGTTCATGCCAGGGAAGAGGTCATCCGTGAAGTTCTTCTGAAAGAAGAGCAGGAGTTATGGGAGATTCTGATCCGCGGAGAGGAGCAGAGTGCGGGTATCTGGGTAAGGCTGGGAGAAAAAATGATCTGTGCCTGCGATAAGGTCAGCCTGCTTGCGTATACCACGGAAGAGGCGGGAGGCTATGTGGGATGCACCATTGGAATGTACGCGTCTTCGCATGGAACTGACAGTAAAAATTATGCGGATTATGTGAGCTTTACGTGCAGTGGAGCAGAAGAATAGAGCAAAAGGAGAGGGAGAGATGAGTCTGGAGACGAAAGAATATGCAAAAAGACTGGTGGAACAGATGACGTTGGAGGAGAAGATCAGCCAGATGCGCTATGAATCACCGGCGATTGAGCGGCTGCATATTCCGGCGTATAACTGGTGGAATGAGGCGCTTCACGGAGTGGCAAGATCCGGTGTGGCGACAATGTTCCCACAGGCAATTGCCCTGGCAGCGACTTTTGATGAAGAACTGATTGAGAAGATCGGAGATGTGGTGTCCACCGAGGGACGGGCAAAGTTTGAAGCGTATTCAGGAAGAGGAGACAGAGGTATTTATAAAGGTCTGACTTTCTGGGCGCCGAATATTAACATTTTTAGAGATCCACGCTGGGGGAGAGGACATGAGACGTACGGGGAGGATCCCTGTCTGACGGCAAAGCTTGGCTGTGCGTATATCAGAGGGATTCAGGGCAAAGATCCGGATCATTTAAAGGCGGCTGCGTGTGCCAAGCATTTTGCCGTGCACAGCGGTCCGGAAGCATTGCGCCATGAGTTTGATGCAAAGGTGTCGCTGCACGATTTGTACGATACGTATTTGTATGCATTTAAGCGGTGTGTCAAGGATGCCGGTGTGGAAGCCGTGATGGGCGCTTATAACCGCGTCAACGGGGAACCGGCGTGCGGAAGCAAGACACTTCTGCAGGATATTTTAAGAGAACAATTCGGTTTTGAGGGACACGTAGTGTCCGACTGCTGGGCAATTCTTGATTTTCATGAGCACCATCATGTGACAAAGACGGTAGAAGAATCTGCGGCAATGGCTGTCAACCATGGCTGTGATTTAAACTGCGGGAAGGCATTTTTGTATTTAAGCCGTGCCTGTGAACAGGGACTGGTGGAGGAAAAGACGATCACAGAAGCGGTGGAGCGCCTGATGGATGTTAGAATCCGGCTGGGGATGATGGAGGATTATCCGTCTCCATATGCGAACATTCCTTATGATGTGGTGGAGTGCCCCGAACATATTGCACTGTCCTTAGAAGCCTCGAAAAGAAGTATGGTGCTGCTTAAGAATGACAACCATTTTCTTCCGCTGAAGCAGGAACAGGTCCATACCATTGCAGTGATCGGACCAAACGCGAACTCCAGAGCAGCGCTGGTTGGAAATTATGAGGGGACATCCTCCAGATACATTACACCGCTGGAGGGAATTCAGGAATACACCGGAGAGAAAACCCGCGTCCTATATGCGCAGGGCTGCCATCTGTATAAGGATCAGGTAGAATTCCTCGGGGAGCCGAAGGACCGGTTTAAGGAAGCGCTGATTGCTGCGGAGCGGGCAGATGTCATTGTGATGTGTCTGGGATTGGATGCGGGCATCGAAGGCGAAGAGGGAGATGCGGGAAATGAGTATGCCAGCGGTGACAAGCTGGGATTAAAGCTTCCCGGACTGCAGCAGGAACTTTTAGAGGCGGTCGCAGCAGTCGGAAAACCGATTGTGCTCACCGTGCTGGCGGGAAGTGCACTGGATCTGTCGTGGGCGCAGGAACATGCACAGATACGGGCAATACTGGATTGCTGGTACCCGGGAGCGAGAGGTGGAAAAGCAATCGCAGAGGCATTGTTCGGAGAATTCTCTCCATGCGGAAAACTGCCGGTTACCTTTTATGAAGGAACGGAATTTCTTCCGGATTTTACGGATTATTCCATGGCAGGACGTACCTACCGGTATACGGACAGACATGTGCTCTATCCGTTTGGATATGGTCTTACCTATTCGCAGATCCGTTATTCTGATGCACATGCAGATGTCACAGATTTTGGAATACTGGAGCCGGTAACGGTGCATGTAACGGTGGAGAATACCGGTACCTACCCGGTACAGGAAGCGGTACAGGTATATGTCAGATTCAGTGAAAGAGAAGCTTACGATCCCGGCTATCAGCTGAAGGGAATCCGGTCGGTTGCACTGGAATGTGGGGAAAGAAAGAGGTTTGTATCACCCTTTCTACGCGTGATTTTGCACTGATCTCCGAGGAGGGAAAATGTCTGGTACACCCGGGAAGCTATGAGATCGCAGTCGGAGGGCAGCAGCCGGATGAGAGAAGCAGCCGTCTGACCGGACAGACGGTGAGCACACTTTTTATATGCAAAACGGGAAATGTGACGGAAGTGGAATACTGATGCTGCCGGTATCCGTTGCACTCGATGAAAAACAATGTTAGTATAAAAATACTGGGAGAGGATATGAAGAGAATTCTGCATGCGGTTGAAGCCTGGATGGATGACTTTAAAATAAAAAATAAATTTTATATCCTGTATATCTTGTGCGTGCTGGTTCCGCTGATTGTGACGGACAGTGCGGTATTTTCTGTTGTCATGAAGTCTGAGCGGGAAGCCAGAGAGCATGAGATGGCGAATATTGCCAATGCAGTTGCATACAGTATTTCAAATACGGTCAACAATGCAGCAGAGATCGGGAAGAGTATTTATACGAGCAAATATATTAACCGTTTTTTGGCGAATACCTACAGCGATCCGTTGGACTATGTGGTGAGTTATCAGGATTTTTTAAAGATACCCTGTTTGAGAGCGGACTTGGCATGAACAACATGGTAATCACGATGTATGCGGATAATGACACGATTGTGAATGGGGGAAAGGTATGTAATATGAAGGAAATACGCGGTACAGAAGTGTACCGCTATTTTCAGGATAACGGATTGAATAAGGGATTATATTTCCAGTATGATGACAGCAGGGCACCTTCGGTGGAGCCGCAGAGACGGATGCTTTTTTCCAGAAGCTGGACTTTTATGCGGAAAATAATATGGAAAAGGTGCTGCTGATCAACATCGATTACAGTGCAGTAAACCGGACATTAGAGAAAATGAATTATGACACGGATGTATTTATCTGCCAGGGAGATAAGATTGTCTTATCAAATGGCAGATATTCCAGTATCGGAAAGGAATTTCAGACATTTGACCAGACGGGCAGGGTCGGATACTGTCAGGAACTCGAGTTTTACGGAATGGATCTGGATATTTATGTCATGCAGCCCAAACGCCAGCTGTGGACGGAAATTCGGAAAAACCTGCCGCTGATTGGATTCTTAATTGTTGTAAATGCGATTCTGCCACTCCTTCTGGTGCGGGGATTTAACCGGTCATTTACGCAGAGAATCAGCGAACTCAGCAAAGTGTTCGAGACAGTCGGCGGGGAACATCTGGTGCCGATTTCGTATGTGCGTGGAAAAGATGAGATTGGAAGCCTGATGAGCAATTACAACCGCATGGTTGCGAGAACAAATGAACTCATTCAGATTGTGTATAAGAATAAGATTAAAGAACAGGAGATGCTGGTGGAAAGACAGAATGCAGAACTGCTCGCGCTGCACAGCCAGATCAATCCGCATTTTCTGTTTAATGCGTTGGAGAGCATCCGCATGCACAGCCTGTTGAAAAACGAATATGAGACGGCAGACATGGTGGAAAAGCTGGCGCTGATGCAGCGTCAGTATGTGGAATGGGGAAACGACAGTGTCGAGATCCGCAGGAAATGGAATTTGTGAGAGCGTATCTGGGGCTTCAGAAGTATCGGTTTGGAGAGCGGTTAAGTTACAGTCTTGAAGTGGAAGAGGATTGTTTGGACATTAAAATTCCCAAAATGACAGTTGTCACCTTTGTGGAAAATGCCTGTGTACATGGAATTGAGGCAAAGACAGCTCCCGGCTGGATTTTTTGTGCGGATCTGCCAAAAGCAGAAGGCACTTTATCTGGAAGTGGAAGATACCGGATGCGGCATGGACGCCTCCCAGATGCAGGAATTAAAAGAGCGCATGCTAAACGCCAGCATTGATATGCTAAAGGATGGCGGAAGAGTGGGAATCATCAATGCATGTCTGCGGCTGAAAATGGTATTCGGGGAGCAGGTGGCATTTGATATAGAGGGGGAGCAGGGTGTCGGTACGACAGTGGGTATCCGGATGCCATTGTAGAGAAGGGAAGGAAAAAGGAGGGGGAAGCATTGTTAAAGGTATTGCTCGTGGATGATGAGCCGTTTATATTACAGGGACTGAAGATACTGATTGACTGGGAGCAGGAGGGATTTGAAGTTGTTAAGACGGCGGCAAACGGAGAGGAAGCACTGGAATATCTGCGCGGGGAGCAGGTAGATCTCATTATTGCGGATATAAAAATGCCGGTCGTCACAGGACTGGAACTTCTGGAGAAAATCCGCGGGGAAAAGATTTCCGATGCACATTTTGTAATCCTGAGCGGATATGCAGATTTTGAGTATGCGAGAAAGGCGATCCGTTACGACTGCACAGATTATATTTTGAAACCGGTAGACCGGGAAGAATTGCTGAAGGTGCTGAATAAAGTCCAGGTATTGCGAAGGGCGGACAACCAGAAGAAGCAAAGCAGCCGGGAAATGGAGCAGGCGTATCTGTCCAGACATCTGATCGCATTGATTCAGGGAAAGTTTGACAGTGTGAATCTGGAGTATGGGAAGTCGCATATGGATGGGGCATCCGGTATACGGTATGTAGAGATTCAGATGGATGATGACGGCAGAGCTGAGGAAATATCAGATAAGGAAAAACGGGGCTTTCAGCGGCAGCTGTACCAGTATTGTATTGAGTTCCTGGGACCCCATGCATCACATTGTGTCTTTGATGTCTCAACGCATGAGAAGATTTATGACATTGGGTTATTGTATTGTGATGCGTTTGCTAAGGAGCAGGGGATTGATGGGAAAACATATCTGAACCGGTTTCTTGAGTATCTGATTGCTAACATGCACCAGCCGGTCATCATGCTTGTAGGGAAAAAGGTGCAGGATATCAGCAACATTGCCAGATCTTATGGAAATGCGTGTATGCTCCGGTCTTTTCAGGGATTCCGCGCAAAAAAGCCGATCTATTACTATGAGGAGGAAGTTCAGGTTACTTCCGGAGGAATTGTTTTATGCAAGAGCAGTCTGGATCGTCTGTTAAAAGCTGTGGAGCAGAACAACCATGTAGAGATACGGAGTGCGATTGAGCAGTTTTACGGGGAGATGATAAGCAGGGAAATGACCGGTGAGACGATGAATCTGAACATCAATTATCTTCTGTTTCAGCTGATCCATCTGGCGAGTGAGCAGGATGATGGGGTAAATCAGGAAGAGATTCTGCGCCTGATCAGTGAGAGCAGCTTTGAAAAGGGGGTAATGCGCGGCAGCAAGGCGCATCTGACCCGGTTTGCATGTGAATACGGTGACTATCTGTCGCAGCTTCGCAAAAATGTATCCAGAGGAGTGCTAGGAGAGATTGAGCGTGAGATCCGGGAAAACTATGCAAAGAATATCACATTAAAGAGCCTGAGTGAAAAATATTACGTCAACAGCGCATATCTGGGACAGCTGTTCCGTAAGAAAAAACGGGCAGTCATTCAAAGATTATCTGAATAATTACAGAATGGAACGGGCAGCGGATCTGCTGTTACATACCGATAAGAAGATTGTCGAGATTGCGGAGGAAGTCGGGTATCATGATCTTGATTATTTTGTGAACCGTTTTATTCTGGTAAAGGCTGTACACCGGCGAAGTTCCGGCGTGAGGCATAAAGGAAATACGGCAAGTTCAAAAGCAGGGCAAAGTATGGAAATAAGAACCTATACTTTGCCCTGCTTTTATCTATACTTCCTCCAATTGTCTGAATCTGCCAGAAAGGTAAAATAGTATTATCAAATAGGGAGGTAGTTACAAGATGAAGAGAAGGAAACTTATCAGTGTATTGCTGGCAGCCACAATGCTGGCAGCCATGTTTGCCGGATGCGGGAGTGATGCGGCATCGACAGACGCAAAGGAAAACGCAGACGGTGCAGACAGCACGGAAGCCGGTGGGGTAAAAAGAATTTACGGCTTTTTTTGCAGTTCCCGGTTCAGAGATCAATGACGACAATGAGATTCAGCAGATCATTGCCGATAAGACCGGCGTGAAAGTGAAGGAAACATGGCTGACCGGACAGACGGCAGAGGAAGCTGTCGGCATGATGATCACCGGTGGTGAGCTGCCGGACTTTATCTGCGGGGGAAGCGGACAGTCACAGCTCTATGATGCAGACGTTCTGGTAGCACTCGATGATTATCTGGATGATTATCCGAATATCAAAAACTTCTTTACACAGCAGCAGTGGGATCAGCTTCGCCAGGACGACGGACATATCTACTGGATACCGCAGTTCAGCAATATCAAGGGAGAAGAGAAGGTTTGTACACACAACGATGAGGCATTCTGGATTCAGGCCAGGTTATTAAAATGGGCGGATTATCCAGAGATCCGTACCATGGATCAGTATTTTGATCTGATTGAGAGATATAATGAGGCAAATCCGACCATGGAAGACGGAACAGAGAACATTCCGTATACGATTCTCTGCGATGACTGGAGATATTTCTGCCTTGAGAATGCGCCGCAGTTTCTGGATGGATATCAAACGACGGCTCCTGTATCGTAGATCCGGAGACATTGACGGTGATCGATTATAATACGACGGATACCGCAGTAAAGTATTTCTAGAAATTGAATGAAGAATATCAGAAGGGAATTGTAGATCCGGAATCCTTTACACAGACCTATGATGAGTATATTGCCAAACTGTCAACCGGACGTGTACTTGGCATGATTGACCAGTGGTGGGATTTTGCTTACACTGCGGGAGATGCAATCAAGCAGGCAGGGCTGGATGCACAGGGATGCGATTACATTCCGCTTCCGATTACCATTGATGAGAGTGTCAAAAACCAGTGGCACTGTTCCGGCGGTGTGTTAAATGTATCAGACGGTCTTGCGATCACCACAAGCTGTGAGGATGTGGAAGCTGCACTGCAGTTTGTAGATGACCTCCTCTCACAGGATATTCACAACCTGCGTTTCTGGGGAGTGGAAGGCGTTGACTATAATGTGGATGACAACGGTGAATTTTACCGCACAGAGGAGCAGAGAACCAGAGCGGTTGACACTGCATACAAAGCATCCCATACCTGTACCTATTCTTATTTTCCACAGTATTCCGGTACAAGTGATGACGGAATCAATGCGAATAAGCCGGATGGACAGGCGAATGAATTTTTTGACGGATTAAATGATGATGTAAAAGAAGCATTTTCTGCTTATGGCGCAGAGACCTATGTGGATATGATCGGAACAAATGAAGCTCCGGGTGCATGGTATCCGATGTGGTCCTATTCAAACAGCTTCACTACCGATACGGAAGGCGGTATGGCATGGAATAAGATCGGTGAGATCAAGCACGAGTATCTCCCACAGGTCGTGATGGCAAAAGATTTTGATGCGGCATGGGCAGAGTACATGGATGCATACAACAGCTGCGATCCGGGTGCGTTTATCGGTGAGTTACAGACAGAACTTGATAAGAGAATGGAAGAAGCAGCGAAATACGAATAACACATAAAATGAAATTGGAAACAGGCAGATGCAAGGAAGATTTCATCTGCCTGTTTTTTTAAGGAGTGGGGTATGGCTTTGACGAGAACAAGATCCAAAGAAAAAGAAAATCAATATAAAGCAAAGATCACCTGGAAAGAAATAAAGAGACAGAAAGTTCTGCTGTTCTGGAGTGGTGTGATGGTAATCTATGGCATCATTTTCTATTACCTTCCACTGGCGGGATGGGCGATGGCGTTCCAGAATTATAAGCCAAAGCTTGGAATTTCCCACTCTGAGTTTGTGGGACTGCAGAAGTTTCAGACCTTATTTTCGGATATGACATTTATCCGTGTCATCCGGAATACGCTTGCGATGGGTGTGATAAACCTGGTTGTGACATTTGTGACAGCAATCGCATTTGCGATTCTCTTAAACGAGATAAAATCACATGGCGGGAAAAAGGTTGTTCAGACCATCTCTTATCTGCCACATTTCCTGTCCTGGATTATCGTAACGGGAATTCTGCATGATATGCTCTCGGGAAGCGGAATCATCAATGAGATATTGATGAATCTGCATGTGATTACACAGCCAATCAATTTTTTTGCACATCCGAATTATTTCTGGCCGATCGTCGCGTTTGCCAATGTGTGGAAAGAGACAGGATGGAATGCCATTATTTACCTGGCAGCCATCACATCCATTGATCCGTCCCTGTATGAAGCGGCTTCCATTGACGGTGCGGGAAGATGGGCAAAAAATCAAATACGTGACACTTCCGGGAATCAAACCAACGATTATGATTCTTCTGTTAATGAATGTAGGAAATGTATTAAATGCCGGATTTGAGATTCAGTACCTTCTGGGAAACGGACTGGTGCAGAAAGTGTCTCAGACGATTGATATCTATGTACTTAAATGGGGTATCCGTCAGGAGATTATTCCATTGGTACGGCTGCAGGTATCTTTAAGAGTGCGGTAAGTATCATTCTGATTGTCATTGCAAACCAGATTGCAAAGCGCAACGGAGAAGAAAGGTTATTCTAAGGAGGGTAATAGCATGCAACAGCTGGCAGGAGCAAATAAAAAAAAAAGAGAACAGGATTCGTTGATGCATTTCCCATTGTGAACGGAATCATTATGCTTGTGATTGTTGTAATCACATTATATCCGGTGCTGAATACGCTGGCGACTTCATTAAACGATGGCACGGATGCATTGCGTGGCGGAATTTATCTGTGGCCGAGAAAATTTACATGGAAAAATTATATCACGGTATCGCAGAAAGATAATCTGATTACCGGTGCATATGTCACGGTTGCGCGAACAGTTATCGGAACAGTGCTGGCACTGGCTGCAAACGCGATTCTGGCGTTTGTTGTCAGCAGAAAAAGATTTCTGTTTAAGAGAAGCCTTTCCCTGTTCTGGGTCATTACAATGTATGTGAATGGAGGAATGATTCCGACATTCCTGCTTTTACAAAGGACTCGGTCTTACCAATAGTTTCTGGGTGTATGTAATTCCGGGCATGGTAAGTGCGTTTAATATGCTGGTAATCCGCACTTACATGAATGGTATACCGGACAGTCTGGAAGAATCCGCACAGTTAGACGGTGCCGGATATACGACAATTTTTCTAAAGATTTACTGTCCGCTCTGCAAGCCGGTATTTGCGACGGTGGCATTGTTCGTTGCAGTCGGACAATGGAATTCCTGGTTTGATGCCATGCTGTACAACCGCATGAATTCTGATCTGACGACGCTGCAGTATGAGCTGATGAAGCTGCTGTCATCCGTCACGAATCAGGGAACTTCGGCAGAAGCCATGAAGAATGCAGTGGGAACCGTTACACCGACGTCAGTCCGCTCTGCGGCAACGATACTCACGATGCTGCCGATTATCTGCATCTATCCGTTTTTACAGAAATATTTTGTCACCGGTCTTACACTCGGTGGCGTAAAAGAATAATTCCATATAAAAGCGAAGGAGCGTATGCAATCCCATCTTGCCGGTGTCCCTTAAAAACAGTATAATTGACTGAAAAAGAGGGAAAACAGATGAAAAAGAGACTGGCAGAAGGAATGACCTTAATGGTACTGCTTCTGGTGCTGTGGAACATGGCAGCACACACAGACCGCATGGCAGAAGCGCAGATAAAGCATTTTACGGCTTTTTTTTTCCGACGGAGGGAAACAGCCTTGAATATGGAAATATCATGAAAGCGAAGATTGCAGAGGTGACAGGAGCAGAGTGTGAAGAACTCTGGCTGTCCGGTCAGACCAAGGAGCAGGCGCTCAATTCATACATTGCCAGCGGCAGATATCCGGACTTCGTACAGGGGAAAAAACTTATACGAAGCAGAGGCATTGATTCCGATTGATGAGTACTGGGAGGAATATCCCAATATCCGGCAATACATGACGAATGAGCAGTGGGATATGCTGCGCCAGGAAGACGGACACATTTACTGGATTCCACAATTCGGGGTGACAAATGGAAAAAGCAGCGATGTGATCCATGACGGGGAAGCATTCTGGATTCAGACGAGGGTTTTAAAATGGGCAGGATATCCGGAAGTTCATACGGTAGAGCAATATTTCGATCTGCTGGAGGCTTATGTGAATGCCAATCCCATGATGGAGAACGGAACCAGGAATATCCCATTTACGGTTCTTAGCGATGACTGGAGATATTTCTGCCTGGAGAATGTGCCGCAGTTTCTGGATGGATATCCCAATGACGGCTGCTGCATGGTCGATCCGCAGACCTTTCAGGTGATGGATTACAACACGACAGAGACGGCGCGGGCTTATTTTGAAAAATTAAATGAAGAATATCGTAAGGGAATACTGGATGCGGAGGCGTTCACAAACAGCTATGAAGAGTATCTGAATAAGCTGTCCACCGGAGCGGTCCTTGGAATGGTGGATCAGTGGTGGCAGTTTTACTATGCGATTTATCCGGCATATGACAGACAGAAATTGAGTGAGCAGGGATGCGATTATGTACCGCTTCCGATTACGATGCAGGAGGGGGTGGAGAACCAGTGGCATGTCGAGAGAGCGGCATCTATCGATACGGCCTCCGGCCTGTCGGTTACGGTCTCGTGTGAAGACATAGACGGTGCCTTGCAGTTTGTGAATGATCTTTTAAAGCCGGAGGTGGAGATTCTGCGTTTCTGGGGGCAGGAAGGAACGGACTATTGCGTGGATGAGGAAGGGGTTTTCTATCTGACGAAGGAACAGTCAAAAGCGTTTTTCGGATGATCTGCTGGCATCGGACTATTTCTGCTATTACTCGTATTTCCCACGTTGGGAGGGAATGCTTCCGGATGGGAAAAATGCTTTTTCACTGGAATACCAGCCGGCAGAATTTTTAAAAAGCCAGCCGGGGACATCCAGAAATGTCTCAGGGCGTATGGCTGTGAAAGCTATGTGGATATGATTGGGAATCATAAGGCACCGGGAAACTGGTATCCGATGTATTCTTACGCTACATCGCTTTCTGATACCACAGAAGCAGGAATGGTATATGAGCAGATCAATGAGATCAAGCACGAGTGGCTTCCGCGGGTTATTATGGCAGAGGATTTTGATACAGCCTGGCAGGAATACATGGATGCATACAATGCCTGCAGTCCACAGATTTTGATGGAGGATCTGCAGCAGGAAGTGATGCGCCGCATCTGCCGGTAGAACCTTTCATTCTATACGATATTCTCACAGAAGATCTTATAGAATGGGAGGTTTTTTTATGGGGACAGAACTTAACCAGGCGCTGGTGCAGCAGGCACTTTCGTTTGCGCCGGAGATAACGGAAGAACGGCAGGCGGTGAAGGTGTGGGAAGATGGGACGGTAGAATTCTATCTGTATGCACCGACGGCTGAGACGGTGGAAGTGGCGGGTGTGGGAGGTTATTTTGATGCGGCGCCGCTTGCACTCCTGCCGGATGGAAACGGAGGGTTTTACAGGAAGATAGAGAACTTCCCGCGAGGAATGCACTATTATCACTGGTTTGTGGACGGAGTGAAACTGTTTCATCCGAAAGCCGGTTTTTCTTATGGCTGCTTTGAGACAATCAACACATTTGAGGTGCCGGAGCGCGGAGCAGAATTTTACTATCTGAAAGAGGTACCGCATGGAACGGTGCATCTGGCAAAGTACGCATCCGGTGTAAACGGTCACCTGAAAGAATGTTATGTATACACGCCTTATGGAAGCCAGAAAGATCCCAGCCGGCGGTATCCGGTCTTATATTTACAGCATGGTGTCGGTGAAAATGAGACGGGATGGATCTGGCAGGGGAAGCTAAATTACATCATGGACAATCTGATCGCGGAGCATAAATGCAGGGAAATGATCGTGGTGATGAGCTGTGATTATGCGTTTATCGAGGGTGAGGAGGCAGTTTTCTTTCCCGGGGATTTTGACAGAGAGCTGATGGAGGATCTGATTCCTTATGTGGAAACACATTTTCCGGTAAAACAGGGCAGAAATTACCGGGCACTGGCAGGTCTTTCACTGGGGTCTGCACTGGCGGCAAGAAGTGTATGCAGGCACCGGGATAAATTTTCGGCACTTGGAATGTTTTCCGGGGTATCGCTTTATGACGCAGAGAGGATCTGCACGGATGAGGCAGAAAAACCGGATGTTGTGTTTTTCTCCTGCGGGAGCAGGGAAGAGGAGATTTCGCGCGGAATAGAGGATATCTGTAAAAAAATGCGCGAATCAGAAACGCTTTGCGTAAAGAAAGTATATGAAGGCTATCATGAATGGCATGTCTGGAGAAAGAGTCTGAGAGATTTTGTGCCGCTTCTGTTTTGTGGCGCAGAGACTGTGGAAGAAACGGCATCTGCATGCTGCATGGAGCGCCGCCTGGATGAAAAACAGCTGTCCGTCCAGAGCATGGAGGAGCAGATGCTCTTTTTGATCCGGTACACCGGCAGATCCGGTTTGAAACGGATGCGCAGGGGAGACCGGCAGGGAAATATCCAAAGACCATACCGGGCGTAAAAGTGTGCAGTGACGGCACGGCAGAATTCTATCTGGAGGCACCCGGTGCGGCTCGTGTGGATGTCCGGCTTAAGGAGAAGCATGAGATTTTGGCTGCGTTAACGGAGCAGCAGCCAGGAATATGGCGAGGAAAAATAGGAGGACTTTCTGCCGGCTATCATGAGGTACATTTTATCGTCAACGGCGTGGAGACGATTCATCCGGAAGTTCCGGCAGGGTATGCCGGATATAACGGACAGGGCAGTTTTGCATGCAATTATTTTGAGATTCCGGAACCGGAGTTCTGTTATCCGCAGCTGGCGAATGTGCCGCATGGCATGCTTCATATGGAATGGTACCGGGAGGAAGAAAATGGCGGATACCGCCTGTGTTATGTGTATACGGCAGGATATGAGAAGCATGCAAAACAGAGGTATCCTGTTCTTATTGTGGAGAGCTTTCGGTGGGAGAGCGAATGTGTGTGGATTCATCAGGGAAAAATCGCCAACATGGCTGACCGGCTTATCGCAGAGGGAAAAATGACGGAAATGATTCTTGTGATGCAGAAGTGCAGCAAGCGGAAAGAAGCGAGGATTCCGGAGGAGATCATTCAAAAATACCGTGTGATACCGGGAGAAGAGCATCGGGCGATGATAAAGGCACAGGATGGATCTGACTGGACATCCGCAGACATCAGCTGGCAGAGCAGCTGAAGAACTCTTTCCGGTAAGGAGAAGGATTGAAAATATGGAAGAGATTAGATGTTGGATGGAAGAGGCGGCAGATTCCGGGGTAAAGAAGATAGCGGATAAAGTTGCCGGCGATGTGGAGCTGGTAACGGACAGACGCCCGCGGGTGCTGTACGGCACATCACAGGAAGAACTTGCGGATGTGGCAGAACGGGCAGAGACTGTGATTGTTCCGGCTACGGTTGGAAAAAGCAGACTTCTGGAGCAGATGGAGGAAGAAAAGAGAATCGGTCTGGAACAGATCCGGGGAAAACGGGAGTGTTATGGCTGGTTTTTCCTGAATGATCCAGAATGGCACGGAACACAGATTCTTCTGATTGCAGGGAGCGATAAGCGTGGAACGATCTACGGACTGTTTCATCTGTCAGAACTTCTGGGCGTATCTCCGTTTGTCGACTGGTGTGGTATCAGGCCGCCTCACCGTGAGCATGTGGGACTTCGTGCATCGATGGCGTGTGTGGCGGGAGAGCCGTCTGTAAGATACCGCGGTTTTTTTTATCAATGATGAATGGCCGGCATTTGGAACATGGTGCAACCGGCGCTTTGGGGGATTTGGGACTTCGGTTTATGAGCATGTGTTTGAACTGCTGCTAAGGCTCAAAGGGAACTATCTGTGGCCGGCGATGTGGAGCGCTAGATTTGGGGATGACGCCGGGACTTGCAAACGCAAAGCTGGCAGACGAATACGGAATCATTATGGGAATGTCGCATCATGAGCCGTGTCTGAGACAGGGGAGGAGTATAAGTACCTGCGCGGAAAAGATTCGGTATATGGCGATGCATGGAATTTCCGGACGAACCGGGAAGGCATCATCCGGTTCTGGAAAGACGGACTGCTTCGGAGAGGAAAATTTGAAAATGTGATTACCCTGGGCATGCGTGGAGAGGCGGATACGGCAATTCTCGGAGAAAAAGCAACATTGGAAGACAATATTGAACTGCTGCGCGATGTGCTAAAAACGCAGAATGAGCTGATCCGGGAGTGTGTGGATGAGGACGTAAAGCGTGTCCCGAGAATGCTTGCTCTCTACAAGGAAGTGGAAGCATTTTTTTTATGGAAATGATCAGACGGCGGGGCTGATGGGATCGGAAGAACTGGAAGATGTTATTTTACTGCTGTGTGATGACAACTATGGAAACCTCAGGACACTGCCGACAAAGGAGATGAGGACGCATAAGGGCGGATATGGGATGTACTATCATCTGGACTATCACGGCTGGCCCATTTCCTATGAATGGATCAACAGTTCGTACCTTCCGAAAATCTGGGAACAGATGACAACGGCATATGAATTCGGGGTGCGGGAACTTTGGATTGTCAATGTGGGGGATATTGCAACGCAGGAGTTCCCACTGTCGTATTTTCTGGATATGGCATATGATTTTGGACGTTGGGGAAGTGGTGCCGTCAATCAGACCGCAGAGTATACCAGACAGTGGACGAGGCAGCAGTTTGGAAGCTTTACGGAGGAAATACAGGAACAGATTGCGGACGTTCTGCAGGGATATACCAGATTGATACAAAAGAGAAGACCTGAGGCAATGCGTGCAATGGTGTATCACCCGGTGCATGGAAGAGAAACGCAGGATACACTGGAGGAGATTAAACGGATACTTACGGAAGCGGAGCGTGTGTATGCGTGGGTGAAGGAACATGCGCCGGAATACGAAGCGGCGTTTGTGGCGCTCATCTATTACCCTGCGGCAGGAACACTGAATCTGACCAGGATGCATCTTCTGGCAGGGATGAATCAATACCTGGCAAAGCTTGGAGCACTTCACGCGAATGATTACGGGGATGCGGTAGAACAGTGTCTGAAGCGTGACCGGGAACTGGTGACGGCATATCATCAGATGGATCACGGGCGCTGGAATGGCATGGGAGCATCGGAGCATATCGGATTTGTGCACTGGAATGAGGATGAATGTTTAAACCCTGTGATTCACCGGGTACTGCCCGCGGATAAACCGAGACTGGTTGTGACAGTGGATCAGACGATGCAGCATGCAGAGGGAAGCCCATGGCTTACGGAATCCATGAAACTGCCGGATTTTTTAGACCCTGCGTGCAGGAGCGCCGGGATCACCCTGTATGGGCTGAGTGAATGTGAGGCTGCATACGAGGTCACAGAAAAACCGGAATGGCTTTCGGTGGCCGATGCAGGGCGTGCTGGACGGGAAAAAGCACAATTATGAAAAGCTGGAACTTGTAATAAACCGGGAGCGTTGGGCAATGAACCGGGATGGAAATACAGGTACGTCTGCTTGTGGAGTGCTTGAAATAAAAACGCCTTCCGGCTGCTGCCGGATCGATATACCGGTATGTGAAAATCTGCCGGAAGTACAGGAAGGTACCTTTGTGGATACGGCAGGTTATATTGTGATGGAGGCAGAGCATTATGCAGACCGGAAGGATGGATATGCAGCGGATGGTAAGCGGGAAGGAAAAACGAAAAGGTACGGTTTCAATGCATCAGGGACTATGGAAAAACGCGGTCTGCCATGAAAGCATTTCCGGTCACAGCGTATGGTGTGCCGGGAGAAAATGCACCGTATCTGGAGTATCATTTCTGGGTATCAAAGCCCGGCGGGTATGTACTTACGCTTTATATGCAGCCCTCCAATCCGGTGGCGAACGATCAGAAACTCTGCTACGGTGTGCAGAATAACGGTGGTGAGATCCGGATTTATAACGCGGTACCTGAGGGATACCGGATCGGAGATCAGGGAGAGTTCTGGGCAAAAGGTGTATTAGACCAGATACGCAGACAGGAGATTCCGGTTTCATGCAGAAGTGGTATCAACCGTCTGCGCATTTATTCCGTCACACCTGGGTTTGTTCTGGAAAAGCTGTTGATCCGCCCGGAAGGAACGGATGTCCCGGAAAGTTATCTGGGACCCAAAGAGACGTATCACACATAAAGGAAAGAGGAGAAAAGGAGTAGAACGATGGCGGGAGCATTTGAGACGGGAAAGTATCGCAATGTGTTTGCAGAGTACGGGTATCCGGAAGCGGAGATTCAGAGAAGAGTGGAGCAGACATTTGAGACAATTTTTTATGGGAATGAGGAGGAGCGTTTCTATCATGAGGTGGGAGCCGACATGGCATACATAGAGGATACGGGAAACCATGATGTGCGCACAGAGGGAATGTCCTATGGAATGATGGCATGTGTGCAGATGAACCGCAGGGAAGAGTTTGACCGGCTGTGGAAATGGACCCGGACATATATGTACATCGAGGATGGACCATGTAAGAATTATTTTGCGTGGTCCTGTGCAACAGATGGCAGTAAAAATGCGGAAGGTCCGGCTCCCGACGGAGAAGAATATTTTGCCATGGCACTGTTTTTTGCGGCAGACCGCTGGGGAAATGGAACCGGAATATTCCACTATGCAGATGAGGCGCGGGCAATTCTGCGGGAATGCATCCACAAGGGAGAGCCGGGGCATCCGGGGAACCGATGTGGGACACATCCAGGCATCTGATCAAGTTTATTACAAATTGTAATTTCAGCGATCCGTCTTACCATCTGCCGCATTTTTATGAATTATTTGCCAGATGGGCGGACGAAGATGACCTGGAGTGCTGGAGAGGCGCGGCAGAAGCGAGCAGCGCGTATCTGACTCTGGCATGTCATCCGGACACCGGTTTGTAGGCGGAGTATGCGGAGTATGACGGGACTCCGCATGAGGGAGATCAGGAGATTTTCGGCAGGCATGACTGGTATTACAGTGATGCGTACCGGACGATTGCAAATATTGCCATGGACTGGCTGTGGTTTGGGAGAGATCCCTGGCAGCAGGAGATCGCGGGAAAATTACAGAGTTTTTACTGCGAAAAGCAGAGCGGACACTGGGATGGTGTGTTTCTGACGGACGGCACGCTTCTTAGAGAGCGGGCGCTGCACCCGGTTGCGGTGATAGCGGTAAATGCAGAGGCTTCGCTGGCTGCGAAGGGAGAAAATGCAAAGGAATGCATCAGAAGGTTCTGGGAGACACCGCTTCGGACAGGGGAACGCCGTTATTACGACAATTTCCTGTATCTGTTTGCCATGCTGGCACTGTCCGGGAATTATCGTATTTACTGAATAAAGTTAGGTCATGAATCTGATATTTTAATGTCGTATCTGGTATTCTGATTTTCAAAGGAAGGTTATATTTAATGCAGAAAACCTTAGAAAATCAAAACAGGAGAAAGCATATATGAAATATGGATATTTTGACGAGACGAAGAAAGAGTATGTAATTACAAGACCGGATACACCGGCACCGTGGGTTAATTATCTCGGTTCCCCGGAATATGGCGCGATTATTTCAAACAATGCAGGCGGATACAGTTTTGCAAAATCCGGAGCTAACGGAAGAATTTTAAGATACATCTTTAACCAGTTTGACGAACCCGGAAGATATATTTATATCAGGGATAATAAAAGCAAAGACTACTGGTCGGCTTCCTGGCAGCCGGTGGGAAAGGATCTGAAAACTTACCGGAGTGAATGCCGCCATGGAACTGCTTATACAAAAATGCAGGCGGATTACAGCGGTATTCACTCAGAAGTGAGATATTATGTGCCGCTAGACCGGGCGTATGAGGTGTGGAATGTATGCATTGCCAACACATCTGCAGAAGAAAGAGAACTGACGGTTGGGTACGCTGAATTTACAAACAACAGCAACTATGAGCAGGATCAGGTGAATTTACAGTATTCGCAGTTTATTACGCGCACGGTTTTCTGTGGGGATCATGTGCGGCAGATGATTCATGCGAATCTGGATCAGATCGAGGAAGGCAGCGATGTCGATGATAAAATCGTTGTCAGCCGTTTCTTTGCACTGAAGGGAGCGAAAGTGACATCCTGGTGCGGCGACAGAGAGAAGTTCCTCGGAAGATATCACGGATATGGCAATCCGGCAGGTGTGGCAGAGGGAACATTGTGTAACGAGGGAAATGAGAACGGCAACAGCTGCGGAGCACTCAGTACGGTGGTGCGGCTTGCACCGGGAGAGCACTGTGAGTTCGCATTTCTGGTTGGAATGAAAGAGGAACCTGAGGTGGCAGAGATTTTGGCCTCCTATGCGCTGCCGGAGCAGGTCTGTGGAAAGGAATTGCAGCAGCTGACCGATTACTGGCATGGAAAGCTTGCACATTTTCAGATAAAGACACCGAGTGAAGAATTCAATGCCATGATAAATACATGGAACGCCTATAACTGCTTTATGACATTTATCTGGTCGCGTGCAGCGTCGTTTGTCTACTGTGGACTGCGCAATGGATACGGTTATCGTGATACGGTACAGGATATACAGGGAGTCATTCACCTTGCACCGGAGATGGCAGTTGAAAAAATCAGGTTTATGCTTTCTGCACAGGTGGATAATGGAGGCGGACTGCCACTGGTAAAGTTTACACACAATCCGGGACATGAAGATACGCCGGATGATGCATCTTATGTAAAGGAAACCGGGCATCCGGCATATCGTGCAGACGATGCGCTCTGGCTGTTTCCGACCGTCTACAAGTATATAGCGGAGACCGGACATCTGGAATTTATGGATGAAGTGATTCCGTATGCAAACCGGGGAGAGGCGACTGTTTACGAGCATCTGAAGCGTGCCATCGATTTTCCATGAACCATCTGGGAAAACACGGTATGCCGGCGGGGCTGTATGCCGACTGGAATGACTGCTTAAGACTGGGCAAAGAAGGGGAATCCACATTTGTTGCCATGCAGCTTTATTATGCGATGAATATATTGCGAAAGTTTGCAGAATACAAGCAGGATAAAGAAACGGCTGCCTATCTTGATGAAAAGCAGGAGGAACTGGGGAAATTGCTGCAGGAACTCTGCTGGAATGAGGACCGTTTTATCCGTGGATTTACAGAAGCAGGCGAAGTGATCGGAAAGCGCACGGATCCGGAGGCAAATATGTGGCTGAACCCGCAGAGCTGGGCGGTGATCAGCGGGCTGGCAAAAGCGGATCAGGCGGATATGGCGCTTGAGAGGGTATATGAGAAATTAAACACGCCGTATGGTGCAATATTGATGGACCCGCCGTATCATGCGCACGCCTTTGACGGAGCACTGGCTGTCATCTATAATCCGGGTGCAAAAGAAAATGCAGGTATTTTCTCACAGTCGCAGGGATGGATTATCCTGGCGGAGGCATTGCGGGGACATGGAGACAGAGCATTTACTTATTTTATGGAAAATGCACCGGCTGCACAGAACGACCGTGCACAGATCCGCGTGATTGAACCTTATTGCTATGGACAGTTCACGGAAGGAAAGGCAAGTCCGAATTTCGGAAGGTCACATGTGCACTGGCTCACGGGAACTGCTTCCACGGTTATGGTCGGCTGTGTGGAGGGAATTCTGGGTATGCGTCCGGATTTCTATGGACTGCATCTTACGCCTGCAATTCCGCATGAATGGGAGGAGTTTGAAGTAAATAAAGTTTTCAGAGGCTGCCAGTTACATATTGTTGTGAAAAATCCGGGACATGTGCAGTCGGGATGCGACAGACTACTTGTAAATGGAGTCAGGATGCAGGGAGATTATATTCCGCAGGAAGTATTGAAAAAAGCAGACAGAAATCGTATTGTATATGTCATAAGATGGGAGGAAAGATTCGTGGGAAAGATAGAATTTTTGGATCAGCAGGGAAGCTTCCGGGTGTATCAGCCGGAAGACTACAGTGGATTGTATTTTCCTCTTGCAGGAGACGGTGGGTTAAAATCCTGCATTACACCGACACTCGGCGGCGACAGCAAAAGGGATCAGAACCATTTCCTGATGGAGCCGGTCAGTATTGAAAATCTCCATAACAATAAAAATACAAGAAATTTCTGGTGCCGTATCAAAAACCGGGGATACTGGTCAGCCTGCGGTTCGTCGGCAGAGGCAGAATTTCTGCGGTTTACCGGAGAACAGGAGAAAAGCGTACTGGAAGCCGGATTTATGTGGCAGAAACTGACGCGGATATCCGCAGTCCATGGACTAAAAGCAGAGATTACTTCTTTTGTTACGGTAGACGGAGCGATGGAAGTGATGATGACGGAACTTACCAATATAACAGAGGAACCGCTTGAAATGACACCGATTGCAGTGATGCCGGTCTATGGAAGAAGTGCGGACAATATCAGGGATCACCGCCATGTGACTTCCCTGCTGCACCGGATCTGTACCACGGATTATGGGGTGGAGGTGACGCCTGCGATGTCGTTTGATGAGCGGGGGCATCAGAAGAATCATACAACGTATTTTGTATATGGTTCCACCGGAGAGGGAGAGGCACCGGCAGCTTTTTACCCGACCGTCGGGGAGTTTATCGGGGAGGGAGGTTCCTATCTCATACCGGAGGCAGTCCGGACAGAAAAGCCGGGAGCTGTGGCAGGAAGTAAGGCAGAGGGAAAAGAAGCAGTGGGAGCTCTTAAATTTGCGGAGATTTTATTAAAACCACATGAGACAGTCTGCTATCTGACTCTGGGCGGAATGACCGACGAGAGATCACAGATCGAACCTCTTACAGCATCTCTCAGACAAAGAAGCCAGGTAAAGGAAGCTTATGATGAAGTAAAACGGTACTGGACAAAGAAAGTAAACATCACATTTAAAACGGGTAATCCGGATGCAGACAATTATCTTAAGTGGATTACGTTCCAGCCAATTCTGCGGAGAATTTACGGCTGTTCGTTCCTGCCGTATCATGATTACGGAAAAGGAGGACGTGGCTGGCGGGATCTGTGGCAGGATTGTCTGGCATTGCTTCTCATGGACCCTTCCGCAGTCCGGCAGATGATCATCGACAATTACGGCGGTGTCCGGGTGGACGGAACCAATGCCACAATTATCGGAAATGCGCAGGGGGAGTTTATTGCGGACCGGAATCATATTACCCGTGTGTGGATGGATCATGCGTTCTGGCCGTTTGTGACGACAAAATTTTATATTGACCAGACAGGAGATCTCGAGATTCTTTTTGAGAAGGTTCCGTATTTTAAGGATCTGCAGTCCAAAAGAGGCACAGATCACGATACCGGATGGGACGAGACATATGGAAAATGCCAGCGCACAGAGGGTGGCGTCGTCTATTTCGGAAGTGTACTGGAACATCTGCTTCTTCAGAATCTCTGTGCATTCTACGATGTCGGTGCGCACAATGAGATGCGGCTGCACGGGGCAGACTGGAATGACGCGCTGGATATGGCATGGGAAAATGGAGAAAGCGTGGCATTTACAAGTGCTTATGCGGGAAATTTAAAAGAGATTGCGCACTGTATCCGGCTGTTAGAGCAGGAGACCGGCTGTAAGCGTTTTGAGATTGCAGAAGAGATGGGAATGCTGTTTGCAGGTGGCAGGGAGCTGTACGAGAATGTGGAAAAGAAACGAGGGATACTGGACGCCTATCTGGAGAAATGTGCACATAATCTCAGTGGTCAGACCATGATCGTAAAAGCAGAGCAGATTTGCAGCAATCTGGAGGAAAAAGAACAGACTGGCTGATGGAGCATATAAGGGTGCAGGAGGAGTGGATTGCTGAGGATGAGGCACACGGATGGTTTAATGGCTATTATGACGATCATAAGAATCCGGTGGAGGGCTGTAAAGACGGAAAGGTACGGATGATGCTGACGAGTCAGGTTTTTGCGATTATGAGCGGCACGGCAACACCGGATCAGATCCGCAAAATCTGCCAGAGTGCCGATAAATATCTGTATGATGAGAAAGCGGGCGGCTACCGTCTGAATACGGATTTTGGTGAAGAAAAAAAATGGATCTGGGAAGAATGTTTGGATTTGCTTACGGGGAGAAGGAAAACGGAGCAGTATTTTCCCATATGGCTGTCATGTACGCCAATGCACTGTACCGGAGAGGATTTGCGCGGGAGGGAAATAAAGCCCTGCAGGCTCTTCTTAACGCGGCAATGAATTTTGACAACAGCAGGATGTATCCGGGACTGCCGGAATATTATGATCTGTCAGGAAGAGGCATGTATGCATACCTGACGGGTGCGGCAAGCTGGTATCTCCTTACGATGGTTACGGAAGTATTCGGCGTAAAGGGGGGTCATGGGAGATCTGGTAATTGCGCCGGCATTCATGCCGGAACAGTTTGATGCGCAGGGAAATGCAGAAGTAAAGCTGATTTTGCGGGAAAGAAATTCGACATCCGGTTCTCAAATCCGGAAAAGTGCGAGTGTAAAAAAGAGTGGATAAAAAGTGTCCTCTGCGATGAAAAGCAACTGGAACCGGAAGCGGGGGCAGCATATGCCGTGCGGATCAAAAAGGAGTGGATCAAACAGCTGGATGCAGAAAAAAGAGCATGTCATAAAAATCCTGTTTGGAAGATAGGAAGCAGATAGTGGTCTTCACAGGAGGCATACACGGTTCTTCGGGGGTAAACAATATTGCAGGAAGCACAGCATGCCAGATTCCTGGAGAAAAGCAGCTGGAGCATTCGTCGGGAAAAAATGCGCGTATTTCTTCCAGCCAGAGCTTTGCAGCTGATTCCGTGTCTCTTCCACGTTTGGACACACTGGCGGGCACATGTCCGACACACCGGAGACAATGGGCGGACTTTCTGGCAGCACTAACTGTGCTCCCTCATAGACAATATTAAACCGCGCGAACCGAAACTCGCTGCTATCAGCTATTGAAATCAGGGCAGATAGCAGCTCAGACATCGGCTTCGCGCGGTTATGTTTTTTTCGGGAGCACAGGTAAGTGCTGCACAAAAGTCCTACAAATTGTCTTGCGGAGTGCGGACATGCCCCGCCGGAGTGCTCCAAACTTGGAAAGACACGGATCATCGCAGCTGCAAATCACGGCTGGTTAGAAATGCCGTATTTTTTGTACCGAATGCTCCGGCTGTCTTTCTCTGGGAATCGCAGGACATATACTTTCTGCAATATTGCTTACCGCCAAAGGGGAACCGTGCCTGTCTCCGGTGGCGGCTTCTTCGTGGGGAGTTACCACATGGATTTGTAATATTTATTGCGGTATTTTTTTGGAGTCATACCGGTAAAGTTCTCGAACGTCTGGATAAAGTGGCTCTGCGAAGAAAAGGAAAGGTAATTGGCAATGTCTATGATGGACTTGTCAGAGTAGCGCAGGAGATGCGTTGCCTTTTCTATTTTTTTTTCTCGCGGATATAGTCACTGATGGAAATGCCGAGGTTCTGCTTGAATACCCGGGAGAGATAGCTCTCGGATAATCCGGTATATTCTGCCAGCACGGCGACGGTAATGCGTTCTTTGATATGACTGTAAATATAATCCACACACTGTACGACCGGCTTGGATAAGATGGAACTTTTTTTCTGAAGAACCATCTTGCCGGTAAAGTCTTTAGCCATTTCATGGTGAAGATCCGCAATCTGCCGGACGGTTGTGCAGGTGTCCATTTTCAGAATGTAAAAGTCGCTTAGACGATAGGCCTGTTCCGGCTCCAAACCGCCGTCAATGCAGTAGCGTGTAAGCATGGCGGCAGTGACTACAAAATGATATTTTATGTTGGTAAGCGCATTGCGCGAGAGCACACCGGTTCCCTCCAGATGGATAAATGCATCCTCTTTGCAGTTGGCGACAACAGTTTCCATATCGCCTGTTTTGACTGCCGTATAAAAGGAATATTCCACGGTTGGCGGCCGAAGGGTCTCAAGTTCACTGCTTTTTAATTCGGTCTCGTACCATTCTTCTGAAAAGGCCATTGGCTGTTTCCTCCGTAAAAAAAAGAATATGGTTATTATGACATGAATCTGATATTTTTACAATTGATTTAGTATATTCCAGTCATAAAATTCAGTACAATTCTATCTGTAATCAAGAAGACGGCAGACATTATAGGGAAAGGGTCTGACGTTGAAAAACTAAAATACAGGGAGGAATTGAAGTATGAAACAGCGGGTTATCAGCTTAATGCTGACAGTGGCTATGGGGGCTGCTTTACTTGCAGGATGTGGAAGCAGTGCCACAGACAGTGCCAATGCCGGAGCAGACAGCGGCAAGGAGAGTGCAGCGGCTGCAGGCACAGAGTCGGACGAGAAAGATTTCAGTGGTGAGGGAAAGGTAATTAACATCTATTCCTGGAACGATGAGTTCCGTACACGTCTTGAGGCAGTATATCCGGAGGTGGAATCTACTTCCTCAGACGGAACGGTAACAACGCTGAAGGATGGAACAGAGATTCACTGGGTGATCAATCCGAATCAGGATGGTGTTTATCAGCAGAAGCTGGATGAAGCGCTTATGAATCAGGCAGATGCTGCGGCAGATGACAAGGTAGATATCTTCCTGTCCGAGACGGATTATGTATTTAAATATACCGATAAGGATGCGGATGTTGCCATGCCTCTGACAGATCTTGGAATTGATCCTGAGACGGATCTGGCGGATCAGTATGATTTTACGAGAGCTACGGCTTCTGATTCTGACGGTGTGCAGAGAGGATCTACCTGGCAGTGCTGTCCGGGACTTTTAGTATACCGCCGCGATATTGCAAAGGATGTATTTGGAACAGATGATCCTGAGGCAGTCGGCGAGAAGGTGAAGGACTGGGCAACCATCAAGGACACCGCGGCAGAGTTAAAGGCAAAAGGATATTATACCTTTGCATCCTATGCGGATACGTTCCGTCTGTACGGCAACAGTATTGATGAATCCTGGGTTCAGCCGGGAGATACCACCGTCAAAGTAGATCAGAAAATCATTAACTGGGTGAATGATTCTAAGGAATGGCTGGATGCCGGTTATCTGGACAGCAACATCAAGGGTCAGTGGAATGATGACTGGAATAAGTCCATGGGCTCCCAGTCCAAGGTTTTTGCATTCCTGCTTCCGGCATGGGGCATTGACTTTGTGCTGAATCCGAACTGGGATGGAGAGTCCGGCAACTGGGCAGTTACGAACCCGCCACAGGAATATAACTGGGGTGGTTCCTACATCCATGCGGCAACAGGAACAGATAATGTAAAATATGCGAAGGATATTATTCTTGCAATGACAAGCAATCAGGACAACCTGTTAAAGATTTCACAGGATTACTCTGATTTCACGAATACGAAGTCCGGAATGGCACAGGCAGCAAAGGATGATGCAGACTTCTCGTCAGAATTCCTTGGCGGACAGAATCCGTTTGTCTACTTTGCACCGGTAGCTGAGAATATCAAGATTGCTCCGTTATCTGCATACGATCAGGGATGCGTGGAACTGATTCAGAATTCGTTCAGCGATTATCTGCAGGGAAATGTAGATTTTGATAAGGCAAAGGCAAACTTTGAGACAGCAATCAAAGAGCGTTATCCGGATATCACAGAAGTTCAGTGGCCGGAATAAGACCATGACTGCGGAGCAATTTTGCTCCGCAGAACTATTATGGCAGAGAGGGCAAAGGAATGAAAAAAAAGAAAAAAAAAGTATCAGCTATGGAAAATGGGGACAGATATTTATTCTTCCGTTTTTTATTATCTATTTTATTTTTTCGCTGATTCCGTTGGCAGATACCGTCAGATACAGTTTTTATGAATATTACCGTTCCGGAATTAAGGAGGTCGGACCTAATTTCGTTGGAATGGCAAATTACATCAGTCTGCTGAAATCCGATATGTTTAAATATGGAGCAAACACATTGATTCTGTGGCTGATCGGATTTGTGCCGCAGATTGTGATCGCACTTGTTCTTGCGAGCTGGTTTACGGATGCCAGATTAAAGATACATCACAAACAATTTTTTAAGGTTGTCATTTATCTGCCCAATCTGATCATGGCATCTGCATTTGCACTTTTATTTTTTACTATGTTTTCTACAAACGGACCAATAAATTCTATTCTGATGTCTCTTGGATGGATTAAAGACCCTATTGATTTTATGGGATCTGTTTTTGGCACGCGTTCCTTGATTGGACTTATGAATTTCCTGATGTGGTTTGGCAATACGACGATTATGCTGATGGCAGCAATCATGGGAATCAGTGTGGAGGTATTTGAGGCCTGCGAGATCGATGGGTGCAACAGTCTGCAGAGATTTTTCTATATTACGCTTCCGATGATCCGGCCGATTCTTGCATATACACTGATTACCTCGATTATCGGCGGATTGCAGATGTTTGATGTGCCACAGATCTTAACGAACGGTCAGGGAAATCCGGACCGGACATCCATGACACTGATCATGTTCTTAAATAGCCACTTAAAGAGCAAGAACTATGGTATGGCAGGAGCGTTATCTGTTTATCTGTTCATCATCAGTGCGATCTTATGTTTTATCGTGTATAAGATGACAAATGATAATGATCCGGACGGATCGAAGGCAGCGGCGAAAAAAGCTGCCAGAGAAGAAAGAAGAAGGAGGAGATAAAACATGAAATCAAAATCAGGAAACAGTTTGCGGAGTGTTCTGGCGCATATTGTGTTGATTGTACTGTCATTTATGTGTCTGTTTTTCTTTTACATTCTGATTGTCAATGCAACACGTTCCCATGCGGAGCTGCAAAGGGGTTTTCGGCATTGCCGGGCACCCATCTGCTGGAAAATTTAAAGAATGTGGCAAATGACGGAAGCTTCCCGATGTTCCGCGGAATTATAAACAGTATCTGTATCTCGACTGCCTGTGCGGGTTTGTGTACTTACTTTTCCGCGTTGACGGCATATGGTCTGTATGCTTATGAATTTAAGACCAGAAAGATAGCATTTACCTTTATCATGGCAATTTTGGTCATGCCGACTCAGGTAACGGCAATGGGATTTTTGCGGCTGATCACGAAAATGGGGTTGTATGATACCTGGTATCCGCTCATTATTCCAAGCATCGCGTCGCCTGCGGTATTCTATTTTATGTACAGCTACCTGCAGTCATCACTGCCCCTGTCCTTAGTGGAGGCGGCAAGAATCGACGGCTCAGGCGAATTCAGGACGTTTAACTGTATTGTGCTGCCGATTATGAAGCCGGCGCTCGCGGTACAGGCGATTTTCACTTTTGTCGGTTCCTGGAATAACTACTTTGTTCCGGCACTGATTCTTCAGACCAAGAGCAAAATGACAGTGCCGATCTTAATTGCGACATTGCGTGGAGCAGACTATATGAACTTTGACATGGGAAAAGTTTACATGATGATTACGGTGGCGATTGTGCCGATCATTGTGGTATATCTTTTATTATCAAAATATATTATCGCCGGTGTGACACTTGGTGGAGTGAAAGAGTAAACACGATCTGGACAGAGAATCATATGGAAGAAAATTCTGTATGGTTCTTTCTGTCATTTTGAAGGGAAAAGCAGAGAATATGGAAAAAAGAGAATGGAGATATAGTGGAACCATAGAGGAAAGAACGTCCATCCGGGAGCAGGTGCATGATGTTCTGGCAAGAAAAGTGGCAGAAGAGGCAATGGTTTTATTAAAAATGAATCGCTTCTGCCGCTGCCTTTGGATGTTCCTATGGCGCTGTTTGGAAGCGGGGCAAAAAAGACGGTAAAAGGTGGAATCGGCTCCGGGGATGTCAACAACCGGAAGACAATTTCTGTCTATCAGGGACTGCTGGAAGCGGGCGCAATGATCACAAGTGAAGCGTGGCTGTGCGACTATGAAAAGCGGTATGAGCAGGCGAGAGAGGAATGGAAAAAACTGGTTCTCGAAGAAACAAAACGGGTTGAGACCGTTTGACGCATATTCCAATCATCCGTTCTGTTTCCCGGAGGGAAGAGCGGTTACAGAACAGGACATTGCCGGGGCAGGGGTGGCAGTTTATGTGCTGAGCCGCATTTCAGGTGAGGGAAGTGACCGCAGAAAAGGGCGTGGCGACTATGAATTAAGCCGCAGGGAACAGGAAGACCTGTTATTTTTGAATGAAAAAAGATTCCGGTAGTGCTCCTGCTGAACACCGGTGGTCCGGTAGAACTGACAGATATTTTAGAGCAGGCAAAAAATATACGGGCTGTGTTAAATATTTCCCAGCCGGGACAGGCAGGTGGTTATGCGGTGGCGGACATCCTGTTTGGAAAGGCGGTTCCAAGTGGAAAATTAACGGCAACATGGGCGAGACATTACGGGGATTATCCGTCAGCGGATACTTATGGATACAGGAACGGAGATCTGGAAAAGGAAGAATACCGGGAGGAAATTTTCGTTGGATACCGTCATTTTGACCGGGAAAATCTGCCGGTATTATTTCCGTTCGGGTATGGACTTTCCTACACATCCTTCTACATCCGCCAGCGGTCTGTACGCGAGGAAACGAATTCCCTGGAACTTGCAGTGGCTGTGCAGAATACGGGTGGAACCTATGCCGGGAAGGAGACAGTGCAGGTCTATGCGACACTCCCGCAGACCGGAATGGAAAAGGAAAAAAAAAAAGCGGCTGGTGGGATTCGCCAAAACAAAATGTCTGCTGCCGGGGGAAATACAGCAGCTGGAGGTTAAAATACCAAAAACATGCTTGCAAGTTTTTCGAAAGAACAGAGTGCCTGGTATCTGGAAGCCGGAACGTATGGCATATGGATCGGTGCCGATTCACAAAAGTTAGAACAGGCAGGGGAATTTGATGTGTACGAACGGACGATCACAGAGCACACATGCCGGCTGGAGGCAGCAGAGAGCGATGCAGGAAAACTTTCTGCCGCTGAAGAGCAAAAAGTGCATCTGACCGGAAAAATACCGGCAGAGGAACTGATTCCGCTCTTATATGGCCATGTGGAACAAAACAGCAGTACACTCGGCGCGGCGGGAATCCGTGTCCCGGGATCAGCGGGAGAGACAACACATGCGCTGGAACAGCCCTATGGAATAAGGTCGTTAATCATGGCGGACGGACCGGCAGGAATCCGGCTGCATCAGTCGTATGAGGTAGACGCAGATTCGGGGAAAGTCTATGGAAAAAGTGTACTGGGAGCACTGGAAAATGGCTATCTGGAGCCGATGCAAAAAGCATGAGAATGCCAAGACCTACTATCAGTTCTGTACGGCGTTTCCGGTCGGAACGGCAATGGCGCAGACCTGGAATGAGGAACTGCTGCAGTCTTTCGGAAGAGCGGTATCACATGAAATGAAAGAATTCCATATTGATCTGTGGCTGGCACCGGGAATGAATATCCAGAGAAATCCGCTGTGCGGGCGGAATTTTGAATACTATTCGGAAGATCCATTTCTCTCAGGCAAGATGGCTGCTGCGGTTGTCCGCGGTGTACAGGAGGAGGGAACCTGTGGAGCTGTGATCAAGCATTTTGCATGCAACAATCAGGAAGACAACCGTATGGGGGTCGATGTGCATATTTCAGAGAGAGCCCTAAGGGAGATCTATCTTAGGGGATTTGAGATTGCAGTCAAAGAAAGCGCACCGGTTGCAATCATGACATCCTACAACCGGGTCAATGGAGTTCACGCGGCAAACAGCAGAGCGCTATGCACTGTAATTGCCAGAGAAGAGTGGGGATTTGACGGTGTACTCATGTCGGACTGGAGTACAACAGCGCCGGAAGACGGCAGTATTCCATGGAAGTGTATCGAAGCCGGAAATGATCTGATTATGCCGGGAAGTGAGAAAGATGATGCGGATATCCGGCAGGCGTATGCAGACGGAAGGCTGTCGGAAAAGAAAATCCGTCTCTGTGCGGGAAGAATTATTTCACTGATAAATAAATTAGATAAAAAAGACAAAAAGTGACATTGGAAAGACAAGAAACAGGTAGTCTCCATGACTGTCTCCTGTTATACTCTGCTTATAAGGTACACTTATGGAAAGGAGCACAAACAGGGGGAATCATGGAGATTTATTCAATTAAAGACGAAAAGTTCCGCAGGTATGGGAAAGTCTGGAGCGGCTTTGACTGCACGAGACTGATCCGCGAGATGGAACACACGCCGCTGCCGGAGGATGTCATTTATGTGCCATCCATGGAGGAACTGGAGGTGCTGCCGGAGGCGGGAGAGTTTGCCAGACGGATCTACGGCGGACTTCCGATTCAGATCGGTTATTGTAACGGCAGCAATCACAGATTAAATGCGTTGGAGTATCACCGCAATTCGGAGATCAATATTGCGGTAACCAATATGGTGCTGCTGTTAGGATGGCTGCCGGATGTGACCGATGCGTTTACTTATGACACATCCAGGGTGGAAGCATTTTTTGTCCCGGCGGGAACGGTTGTTGAGATGTATGGAACACACTTCACTATGCGCCGTGCAATGACGGGGGAGGAAGGATTTAAATGTATTGTGATTCTTCCGAAAGGGACGAATACGGAGATTGATTTTGCCTTGCCCAAAAGCGGAGAGGATGCGCTTATGACTGCGAAGAACAAGTGGCTGATCGCACATGAGGAAGCAGGAATCCGTGGTGCTTTTAACGGACTTTTGGGGGTCAATATTGAGGTGTAAGAAAGATACAGGGAAAACGGAGCAGGAAGGTTTCTATTTTTGAAACGGAAAGGAGATTTTTATGAACAAAGAAAAAATATGCCGGAGATTAAGATCGGAGTTGTGGCAGTCAGCAGAGACTGCTTCCCGGAGAGCCTGTCGGTGAACCGGAGAAAGGCGTTAATGGACGCTTACACGAAAAAGTACGGAAAGGATCACATCTATGAGTGCCCGGTCTGCATCGTGGAGAGCGAGATCCATATGGTACAGGCACTGGAGGATGTGAAGGCGGCCGGGTGTGATGCACTGGTCGTATACCTCGGCAATTTTGGACCGGAGATCGCCGAGACACTGCTGGCAAAGCATTTTGACGGACCGAAAATGTTTATTGCTGCGGCGGAAGAATCCGGGGACAGTCTGCTGGATGGCAGAGGGGATGCTTACTGTGGAATGTTAAATGCCAGCTATAACTTAAAAGCTTCGCAATATCAGGGCATACATTCCGGAGTATCCGGTTGGAACGGCAGAGGAATGTGCGGACATGATTCATGAATTTGAGCCGATCGCCCGCGCGGTAGTTGCGCTTTCCAATTTAAAGATCATAAGCTTCGGACCAAGACCGTTAAACTTCCTGGCGTGCAACGCGCCGATAAAGCAGCTTTACAATCTGGGTGTGGAGATTGAGGAAAATTCAGAGCTTGATTTATTCGAGGCGTTCCATAAACATGACGGGGATGAGAGAATCCCGGCGGTTGTGGCAGAGATGGAGGCGGAGCTTGGAGCCGGGAATAAAAAAGCCGGAAGTGCTTGCAAAGCTGGCGCAGTATGAACTGACCTTAAAAAGACTGGGTGCGCGATCACAAGGGCTACCGCAAATATGTTGCTATCGCCGGCAAGTGCTGGCCCGCCTTCCAGACGAAGTTCGGTTTTGTCCCGTGTTACGTCAACAGCCGTCTGGCAGGACGGGGCATCCCGGTATCCTGCGAGGTGGACATCTACGGCGCTTTAAGCGAGTTCATCGGCACCGTGGTGAGCGAAGATGCCGTGACACTGCTTGACATCAATAACTCGGTGCCGGCAGATATGTACGAGGAAGAGATCGAGGGAAAATATCCATATACGTTAAAGGACACCTTTGTGGGATTCCACTGTGGAAATACCACTTCCGGAAAGCTTGCGTTCTGTGAGATGCGCAATCAGAAGATCATGGCGAGAAGCCTTCCGGTCGAGGTGACAAACGGAACCCTTGAGGGGGACATCATGCCGGGGGACATTACGTTTTTCCGTCTGCAGAGCACCGCAGACTGCGAGCTCCGCGCTTATATCGCACATGGGGAGGTGCTTCCGGTGGCGACAAGATCTTTTGGATCGATCGGTGTTTTCGCCATCCCGGAGATGGGCCGCTTCTACCGCCATGTGCTGATTGAGAAGAATTTCCCGCACCACGGCGCGGTGGCATTCGGACATTACGGCAAGGCGCTGTACGAAGTATTTAAGTATATCGGTGTGCCGGTGGAGGAGATCGGCTACAATCAGCCGGCAGGCGTGCGCTATCCGACGGAGAATCCGTTTGCATAGAAAAGTCTTGCAGTGCATAGCGAAATCTTGCAATGATAAGAAAAGGGGAGAGTATGTTATATATAGGAATTGATCTTGGCACATCAGCAGTAAAATTGCTGCTGATGGATGTCGATGGTAAAATAAAAAAATTGCATCGCGCACCTATGATCTTTCATTTCCACATCCGGGCTGGTCGGAACAGAATCCGGCAGACTGGTATGAACAGTCGATCGACGGCTTAAAAGAACTTCTGGCGGAATGTGATAAAAGCCAGGTGGCGGGGATCAGTTTCGGGGGACAGATGCATGGTCTGGTGACATTGGATGAGCGGGATGAAGTGATTCGTCCGGCGATCCTCTGGAACGACGGTCGCACGGCAGAAGAGACCGATTACTTAAATCAGGTGATCGGAAAGGAAACACTGTCGGGATATACCGCGAATATTGCCTTCGCCGGATTTACGGCGCCAAAGATTCTCTGGATGCAAAAGCATGAGCCAGATCTGTGGAAACGGGTGAAAAAGATCATGCTGCCGAAAGATTATCTCGCATACCGCCTGTCCGGAACGTTCTGCACCGATTATTCGGACGCCTCCGGTATGCTGCTCCTTGATGTGGAACACCGGGCATGGTCGGAGCAGATGCTTGAGATCTGCCATGTGGAAAGAGAGCAGCTTCCGAAGCTTTATGAGAGCTATGAGGTGGTGGGAACCTTAAAGCCAGAGATCGCGGAAGAACTGGGACTTTCTCCTGAAGTAAAGATCATTGCGGGAGCGGGCGATAATGCGGCGGCAGCCGTCGGCACCGGGACGGTCGGTGAGGGGAGATGCAACCTGTCGCTTGGAACGAGCGGCACGCTCTTTATCTCCAGTGAGAAGTTTGGTGTGGACGCACACAATGCCCTGCATTCCTTTGATCACGCGGATGGCGGTTATCATCTGATGGGGTGTATGCTCTCGGCGGCATCCTGCAACAAGTGGTGGATGGATGAGATTTTAAAGACGACGGAGTATGCGCGGGAGCAGGAAAAGATTAAAAATCTGGGAGAAAACCGGGTATTTTTCCTGCCTTATCTGATGGGGGAGCGCTCTCCGCACAACGACCCGGATGCGAGAGCCATGTTCCTTGGAATGTCGATGGACACCACACGGGAAGATATGACGCAGGCGGTGTTAGAAGGCGTAGCGTTCGGTCTCAGGGATTCCCTCGAGGTGGCGCGCAGTCTGGGCATCCGGATCGAACGCTCCAAGATCTGTGGCGGCGGTGCAAAAAGCCCGCTGTGGAAGAAGATTCTTGCGGCTGTTTTAAACCTTAAAGCTTGATCTCATAGAGAGCGAGGAGGGACCGGGATATGGCGGAGCGATCCTTGCGGCAGTGGGCTGCGGGGAATATGAGAGTGTGCAGGCGGCATGTGAGAAGCTGGTGCATGTTGTTGACACCGTTGAGCCGGATCCGGTGCTGGTGGAGAAGTATGAGGCGCGCTATCAGGAATTCCGGAAGCTGTATCCGGCTGTGAAAGCACTTTTCCCGTTTACGTGAAATAGAATTCTGCAAAAATGCGGCTGTCGCATTAGAGGAATCGTTGGCTTTCAGCGATAAGTGATATTATGAGAAGTATGCCACTACGATTTCGGTTGGAATACCTACGGAACATTCTGTTCAAAAAATGCGGTATTTCTAACCAGCCGGTGACTGCATCTGCGATGATCCGTGTCTTTCCAAGTTTGGAGCAATCCTAGGGTGCATGTCCGCGTGCAGCACTTACCTGTGCTCCCGTAATATAACATAACCGCGCGAAGCAGATGTTTGAGCTGCTATCTGCCCTAATTTCAATAGCTGATAGCAGCGAGTTCTGTTCGCGCGGTTTAATAATGTCTATGAGGGAGCACAGTTAGTGCTGCCAGAAAGTCCACCCATTGTCTCGGGTGTGTCGGACATGCACCACCGACGAGGAGCATCTGACCGACGCGATGTATGAACATGCCGATATGCACAGCAAGGATGGTGCGTGGCAGATGATCTTTGGTGTGGCGACGGACCCCGCAGAGCAGGGAAAGGGATATGCGGCAGCGCTGATGCGCAGGGTAATTGCGGATACAAAGTCACAGGGGAAAAAGGGACTGGTGCTGACCTGTAAGGAGAGGCTGCTTTCGTTTTACGGGCAGTTTGGCTACCGGAATGAGGGGGTATCCAGATCGGAGCACGGAGGCGCTGTGTGGTATGAAATGCGTCTGACTTTTTAGAATAAGGAGAAAAACATGGAAGAATATCTGATCAAAAATACGACAAGAGAACAGCGGGAGCAGATCGTAAAAGATTCCCTGGGATACAGTGAGTTGGGATGCGATGATGCCATGGATGGGTACGATATGTATCTGCCTTATATTGAGGGAATCAAGGAACTTCGTGAGATCACGATGGAATATCAGGCGAAGTATGTGCGTGATATGGAGCGCGAGGAGCGCGGGCGCTGCAATCTGTACTAGAAACGGTGCCATTTTTCCTTCAAGAAACGTCAAAATATAACCTTGAAATTATCATAAGAACCCGTGAGAACATATCTGAATTGCGGAGATGTTCTCACGGGTTCTTTTTTTTTCAAAATCTTTAAAAATGTAAAAAAGAAAAAACTTTGATATACACTAAGTGTATATGATCAGCAGAAACATATACACTAAATAAGCGAAGAAAGAAGCGACAGGAAGAAAAAGAAGCGGATTATTGGAAAAAACAGACAAAAAGAGAGTTGAAAAAGAAAGCATTTTGTATGAAAATGAGTATAGATGAAGGATACAAAATTTATACACTATGTGAAATTGACAGTCAGAAAGAAAAAACATATAGTAAGCGTATCGAAGAGATCAGCGATTTCTTATGAGGAACCATATGAAGGGAAACAGAGAGCAGATATACGAATTTGTAAAACTCCACAGCTCCGTGAATGCCAATCACGGGATCTCTACTAATGAGATCGCAGAGGCACTCGGAATGCAGCGCACCAACGTCAGCACTGCACTGGGCGAACTCCTCCGGGAAGACAGGGTAAAAAAGAGCAGCAGCCGGCCGGTCTTATATTCGCTGACGGAAGCGTTTGCGGATGAGGAGGGAGCGTTCCGGGAACTGGTGGGATATGACGGCAGTTTAAAATACGCCGTTCAGCTTGCCAGGGCGGCACTTTTGTATCCGCACCGCGGACTGAATGTTCTTCTGATCGGAAGAGAGGGAAGCGGCAGAAAATACATGGCGGAAGTGATGCACAAAGCTGCCGTACAGCAGGGACTGGTTGCGGAACAGGCGCCGTTTGTAATGTGTGACTGCATGGATTTCGGAGCGGACGATACGGCAACGATCGCAGAACTGCTCGGAGACGGCGTGCAGGGAGGAATGCTCGCGGAGGCAGCCACGGGAATCCTGTTTTTACATAAGGTACAGTTCCTGTCGGTGAACGTCAGACGCAAGCTGCTCCGCTGTTTTGTGGAGGCGGAGGATGCGCGGGAACTGCCGATGATTTTTCTCTCCTGCGACGACAAGGCGCTGGATGTGATTTCCCTGCTGGAAGACCACGTGCTGGCGGAGATAAGGCTCCCGTCCCTTACGGAGCGTCCGCTTCCAGAGCGGCGGAAGCTGCTGGAACATTTTCTGGTGGCGGAGGCATGCAGAACGAAGCGCACGATCACGCTGGAGTCCGAGGTGCTCACCTGCCTGATGCTGTTCCCTTGTGAAAAGGAGATACTGACCTTAAAGACACAGATCCGGAAAGCCTGCATGAATGCTTATCTGCGGGACTACATGGATCACGGGGAGAACTTCACCTCTACATCAGCGACTTTGATCCGTCTGTGCGCAAGGGATTCTTAAACTACCGCGCGGACAAGGAGGCGGTGGATGCGCTGGTAAAACCGCAGATGCGCTATTTCTATCAGGAAGGGGGCGTGACGGTACTTGCACCGGAAATGCCGCCTGCCGAGGAGACGCAGGTCAGCGAGCCACAGATCCGGACGGACGAACCGTCGCCGGTACTTTTATTTGTCTTTACGGACAGGGAGTCGCGCGGGCACTCTCAGATACCATCGAGGAGCAGCTTCACCGCGGAAACGTGTATGCCGTTGACATTCCTTACGAACAGAAGGATGAACAGACCTACGAGTTGCTGCGGCAAAACTGCTCGCGATCGATAGAGGGGCGGGAGTCCTTGCCGTGTATGACCAGAAGGTATTGCAGCAGATGTTGTATACAATTTCCTGCGAGACAGGAACACAGCTCCGCGCGGTAGCGCTTCCGGTCACAAGATTCGGAATGGAGTGGTCGAAGGGGGCGGCAATCGCCGATGGGGTGGACCGGGTTTACCGGATGGCGGCAGAGTCGCTCGGGGCGCTGTGGCATTCCCCAAAAAAAAGTAATCGTTACGCTCTGCACCACAAGTGAGGGTGTTGCGCTGCAGATGAAGCAGTATCTCATCCAGCATAAAGCCTGCACGGACGCGGAGGTGATTGCCTTATCCTTATCGGACCGGAACCTGCTGCGGGAAAAACTGCTGGAACTTATGCAGGGAGCAGTGATCCTGTGTATTATCGGAACGTATGATCCGGACATTCTGGCGATTCCGTTTCTGTCAGCGGCGGATGTGCTGGCGGTGCCGGTGGAGCGTCTGCCGGAGCTTTTGCGCACACAGCGCATGGAAAAGGCGGAGGTTGATTTTGATGAAATGTTCCGCTGTCTGGGCGATCATCTGGAATATGTGGACATCGGCCGCTTAAAGGAGGCGCTCATGGAACTGGCGGAGCAGATTGAGGGAAAATATCCGATGTCGTTAGATACCAAGACAGGGCTTGTGATGCACATTGCCTGCGCAGTCAACCGGATTGCGGGAAGGGGCGTTTCCATAGAGAATCCGCACCGCGAGGAAATTGTGCAGAAGTATCACGGGGTATACCGGGATCTGCGAAAATATGTAGCGCCGGTCGAGCGGAAATTCCACATGATTTTTTCCGATGACGAGATGGCGAACATCATTTCCATATTGATGCAGATTCAGGAATAAGACAGAGGCGGTCACGGAGGTGGGCAGAATGGATGAAATCGATGAGACAGAACGGCAAAGAGAGGCGGCGATGGAGATCATTGCGAAGGCAGGTGCGGCGAGAAGCTGCGCGTTTGCAGCGATTCACAGAGCAAAGGCATTTGATTTTGGCGGAGCCGCGGAGCAGTTGGATGAGGCGGAACGCTATGCCACGGAGGCACATAAGGTGCACACGGAGCTTCTGGTGAGAGAGGCGGGCGGACAGCAGACAGACGGAGGATTGCTGGTGGCGCACGCGCAGGACCATTTTATGATGGCGACGCTGGCGCAGGAGCTTGCGGAGGAGATCGTGGATGTCTACCGTGCGCTTGGGGAGACAAAAGGAGGCAGTCAATGAAGATATTACTTGTCTGCAGCGCGGGAATGTCGACCGACATTCTGCGCGGGGAACTGATAAAGTATGCAAAAAGGAGCAGCTTCCACTGGAAGTGAAGGCTGTCGGGGTACATGCCTACAAGGAATACTGCACGGGGTATGATGTGATCCTTCTGGGACCGCAGATCGCATACCGCAGGGAAAAAGATTGCGGCGGAGTGCGGAAATCTGCCGGTGCTTGCCATTGCGCCGGGGGACTATGCCGCGGGAAATGCCGCACACATACTGGAACAGGTAGAGAACACACTGCGTGGATTAGATGAATAAGCGAAGAATGAAAGGAGAACGCATATGATTTGCATCGAGGGAAAAACCGCTTTTAGCGGAATCGCAATCGGCCCGATTCGGGAGTTTGCCAAGAAGAGCAGCGCGGTGAGAAGATCACATGTTGATGATACCGCAGCTGAGTGCACGCGTTTTGAGGAGGCGAAAAAAGTCGCCATGGAGGAGCTGGGAGCACTCTACGACAAAGCGGTAAAGGAAGTCGGAGAGGACAATGCGGCGATCTTCGAGGTACATCAGATGATGCTGGACGATGAGGATTACTGCGATTCCATCCGCAACATTATCACGACACAGGAGGTCAATGCAGAGTTTGCCGTTGCCACGACAGGGGACAACTTCGCGGCGATGTTCGCCGGCATGGATGATGAGTACATGAAGGCGCGTTCGGCGGACGTCAAGGATATTTCCGAGCGTCTGATCGCCGTTTTGCATCACGGCAGCGGCGCGCAGTCCATGGAGATGGAGCAGGCGATCATTCTGGCGGATGATCTGGCACCGAGCGAGACGATCCAGCTTGACCGTTCCAAGGTGCTGGCATTTGTGACGAGAGAGGGATCGACGAATTCCCACAGCGCAATCCTTGCCCGCACGATGAACATTCCTGCACTGGTATGTACGCCGGTAGCGGACGGCATGGACGGCAAAATGGCGATTGTGGACGGCATGGCAGGCAAAATCATCATTGAGCCGGAGGAGAGCGTTCTGGCGGAGTATCAGAAGAAGAAAGAAGACGAGAGCAAACGCAAAGAACTGTTATCGGCATTGAAGGGCAAGCCGACCGCAACAAAATCCGGCAAATCCATTAAGCTGTACGCGAATATCGGCGGCATCGGCGACGTTGGCGCGGCGTTAATGAATGATGCGGAGGGAATCGGACTGTTCCGCAGTGAATTCTTATATCTGCAGAATGACCATTATCCGACGGAGGAGGAACAGTTTTCCGCATACAAGAGCGTAGCGGAGATGATGGGCGGCAGAAAAGTTATCATCCGTACGTTGGATATCGGTGCGGATAAGAAGATTGACTACTTTAATCTGGACAAAGAGGATAACCCGGCGCTCGGCTACCGCGCAGTGCGCATCTGCCTGGACCGCCCGGAGATTTTTAAGACACAGCTTCGTGCGCTGTACCGTGCGAGTGCGTTCGGCAACATTGCCATTATGGTGCCGATGATTATTTCCGTCTGGGAGGTACAGAAGGTCAAGGAGATCATGGCGGAGATCCGTGCAGAACTTGATGCACAGAAGATTCCGTATGGCAAGGTGGAATTCGGTATTATGATCGAGACACCGGCGGCGGTCATCATTGCCGATGAACTGGCAAAGGAAGTGGATTTTTTCAGTATCGGAACCAACGATCTGACACAGTATACACTGGCAATCGACAGACAGAATGCAAAGCTTGATATGTTCTATGATTCCCACCATCCGGCAGTGCTTAAGATGATTCAGATGGTCATCGACAGTGCGCATAAGGAGGGTATCTGGGCAGGAATCTGCGGGGAACTCGGCGCAGATACAACATTGACGGAACAGTTCGTTGCGATGGGAATCGACGAATTGTCCGTATCACCTGCGATGGTACTTCCGGTGCGTGAGCGCGTTGTCGGAATGGAGTAAATAAAAGCCACATAATTAAAAAAGAAAGGAAATGGAAAACATGAAAACATTCGATTACACCGTAAAAGACGAGCTTGGAATTCACGCAAGACCGGCAGGTCTTCTGGTAAAAGAGGCAAAGAACTTCACCAGCAAGATTACCATCAAGAAGGGTGAGAAGGAAGTGGACGCTACCAGAGTGATGGCAGTGATGGCGCTTGGCGTAAAGCAGGGCGAGACAGTGACCGTCAACGTGGACGGCGCGGATGAGGATGCCGCTGTTGCAGCGCTGAAGGCATTCTTCGAGAAAGAACTGTAAAGACCGAAAAAGAGTAACTCCGGCGGATTCGTAAGAGTCTGCCGGAGTTTTTTATGGGACTGCCGCAATAAGCATAGACCCCTTTTGGGTGATAAGTAATATTATTAGAATAGTAGAGCACAAAAAAAGTTCCAGAATAAACATGCGACGGCAAATTCTTTGAAGCAAAATTCACGTATTTCTTCCATGCCGCAGTTGGCATCCCATTCCGTGTCTTTGCCACGCTTGAACAATCCGCGAATGTGTCCGACAAACCCGCAGACAATGAGCGGACTTTCTGGTGTCCCTAATGGCACCTCTTCACAGACAATATAAAACGCGCGAACCGAACTCGCCGGCATCTGCTATTGAAAATATGGCAGATGCCGACTCAGACAGCGGCTTCGCGCGGTTATGTTTTGTTCGACATAAAGGTGGCATTTATGCCATCTGTTGTCTGGTGCCAATAAAGGGACACACACAAAAGTCCTACAAATTGTCTGCCGGCTTGTGGACACAGTCCGTGGAGTGCTCCAAACTTGGAAAGACATGGATCATCACAGATGTCATCTGCGGCATGGTTAGAAATACCGGATTTTGCGTTCAGAATTTGTTGCCGCATGTTTATCTGGAACTTTTAAATATCTGTTTCTAATAATATTACTTATCAGAGCAAAGCGTAATATGCTTATTGCGGCAGCCCCATAAAATGCTCCGCTGTACATGTGAAGTGGGATTTGGTAGAATAAAAGATATGAAAATGATGCTTGACAAGAAGAAAATAGTTAGGATAAACTAATTCGGCGGATAAAAGGAGCGGGGAGACAAATGAAGCTGTTTCGGGGAGCGGTAGATACGATAAAAAGAGTGTACCGGTATGAGAAGACAACCGGCATGGATGTTGGGGCACTGCAGGGTCATGCTGATCTTTGCGGTGGTGTTGTTTCTGATCGATATTGAGAATTTCCGTCTGGGAAAATATATCATCGGAATTGTGACATTGGCAGTGGGAATTGTGAGCGTGGCTGCAGTGTTTGTAATCCGGCGGTTCCGGAATGTGGTTCTCGTGTGCCGGATTGCTGTCTTTTTTGTTCCTGCTACTGGCGGCTGCCATTCTGTACGCGGGTGCGAATGACGGCTTTTCCCTGCTGTGGTATCTGCTGCTGCCGGTTATCACGCTGGTTCCGCTTGGAATGCCATTTGGGGCGCCGGTGTGCATCGGATTTGGTCTGGTGATTATGACTTTTTTCTGGACGCCGCTTGCGGATATATTAAGGTATGATTATCCGAGGGATTATCGGGTGTTCTATCCGATTTTTTACTGGGGATTCTGCCTGATGGATGTGGCGATGGATATTTTTTTACAAAATTATCAGATCCGGCAGCGCCAGAATGAGGAAAATCTGGAGAATGAGGTGCAGGAGGCGGTTGCGGGCACGAAGAATCTGATGATTCACTCAGTCACGGCGATCAGCCAGCTGATCGATGCCAAGGACCGTTACACGAGAGAACACTCCCAGCGTGTGGCGGAGTATTCCAGGCTGATCGCGGATTATATGCGGGGAGGCTGCGCATCAGGGGAGGAACTGGAACTGATCTACCGCAGCGGTCTGCTTCATGACATCGGCAAGATCGCTGTGCCGGACGCCGTTTTAAATAAGCCGGAACGGCTGACGGATGAAGAGTACGAGGTGATGAAAAAAACATACGGTCTGGGGCAGAGAGATTTTATCCGGTCTGGAGTTTTTGCCGCAGGCGGATCTGGGCGCGACATACCATCACGAGCGGTACGACGGAAGCGGCTATCCTTATGGCATGCACGGGGAGGAGCTTCCGGAGATGGTCCGCATTATCAGTGCGGCGGATGCGTTAGACGCGATGAATTCCAATCGCTGTTACAGAAAGCACTGTGACAGGGATTACATTATCGGCGAATTCCGAAAGGGAGCCGGGAAACAGTTTGACGCCGGAGTGGCGCAGGCGGTTGTTGCATTGATCGAGGAAGGCAGGATTACGGTATAAAGGATGAAGAACGCAGAGACAAAAAGCAAAGAGAATAAGAGAGAACTTCTGGGATACGGTCAATGCTCCTTATGAGGACAGGGAATTGGCACTCTGGATGAAAATTGTTTTCGGATTTATCTGGGCAATCAGTATTTTGAACGGCATATTTTACGGTGTCAGGGCATCCTATCTGATTGCGTTGGGGATCATGGTGGCGCTGCTTTTTGGCAATATTGCGGTCTGTCGGAGGCATTACCGCAGATGGATCGATGTGGTGACATTCACGTTGCTCAGCATTCCGATTTTTTATGTGTATTACCACGCGAGCATTGGGTACTTCAGTGTATTGTTCCCGATGCTGTTTTCCTGCGGAATTGTATTTATCTTAGGAATCCGCAACAGTTTTGTCATCAATCTGTTCTATCTTGCGGCGATGATTTTGTGCTTCCGGTTCGACCTGAATGCTTCCGCGGAAGATATCTACGGGGAGAATGTGGCACTGCGTTTTCCTTATCTGTATGTGTGCTTTGTGCTCATGGCATATCTGTTAATGTACTCCATCCAGCATTACTGGGTGGAGAAGCAGAGACGTCAGGAACGGCTGGAGCGGCGCGTGCGCGAGGAAAAGGAAAAGCTGCGGGGAATGTCCATGCGTGTGATGAATGCGATGTGCCGCGCGCTGGGCGCGAAGATTCCTGGTGAGGAGGAACACTGCAGGCAGGTGGCGGAATACGCAAAAGAGATTGCAAAAAGACTGGATCTTCCGGAGGATATGGTGTCAGGGGCTTACCAGGCAGGTCTTTTGCACGAGATCGGAATGATCGGCATACCGGACGAACTGATCCAGAGACGGAACCTGACGGATGAGGAGTACGGTGTGTTCCAGACTTATGTGAAGATGGGCTATGATATGATCAGCGAACTGCAGGTGGCGGATACGATCGCGCAGGCCGTGTACTATCATCGGGAGAACTATGATGGCAGCGGTTATCTGGCGGGAAAGCGCGGCAGTGAGATACCGGTGCTCGCGCAGATCCTCGCGGTGGCGGACTATGCGGACCGCCATCTGCGCTGGGGTGAGAATACGGAAATGGTAAGAGGCAAGATAAAGGAACGGGAAAATACAAGGTTTGAACCCCACTGTGCCGCGATGATGGAACAGATTTTAAAGGAGAGAAACGAGGACTAGAGAATGGAGAAAATGACGGCGCAGGAGATAGAACAGAAGTGTGCGAGGGAAAAGGAGATGCAGGAAAAATCCGTGAAGAGGTGTTTTATGCGCACACGATCTCGCCGATCGCGGTCATTACATCGGTGGTTATGACGATCTTTTTAGGAAGGATACATCCCGTTTTCGGAGTGCTGGCACTTTTTCTTCTATGTGCTTGTCGGAGCCGTGATTCCGGTTGTCAGCGGACGGATCGGAGCTGCTGGCGGACAGGAATACCGGGAGGCGTTCGGCGCTTTGAATACCTGTGTGCTGGACAATCTCTACGGTCTTGAGGAGACGCTGCAGTACGGACAGCAGGAGGCACGCATCGCTAAGATGGCGGAGCAGACCGGACATCTGGAGACAGTCAACGGCGCATTGAAGCGGGGCGAGAACTTACAGCGCGTGATTACCGATGGTGTGATTCTCCTTGCGGGTGTGCTTACGGCGCTCGTGGGCGGAACGCTTGCAGAAAACGGCAGCATCCCGGGAAGCGGGGCGGTGATTGCGGTGATCGCGCTCGCAAGTTCTTTCGGACCGACGGCAGAACTCTCGGCGCTGTCAAATAATCTAAATCATACCTTAGCGAGCGGAAACCGTGTGCTGGATATTCTGGAGGAAAAACCGCTTGTGGAGGAAGTGACCGGAAAAGAGGAGACGTGCGGTCAGAACATACACTGTGCCCATGTTGAAGCTTCTGATGCGGTTCTATGAGCCGGATGCCGGGGAGATCGCCTACGACGGCACAAAGATAGGGGAGATCAATACGGCAGCGCCTCGGAATCGCGCGAGCCTTTTTGTACGATGCGGATGTTCTGCTTCTGGATGAACCGACCAGCAATATTGACAGCTTAAACGAGGGTATGATTCTGCGAAGCTTAAAGCAGGAATGTGCGGACAAAACAATTCTGATGGTGTCGCACAGGAAGTCCACAATGGGCATTGCGGATGACGTTTTGGACGAGAAATAGATACTTAAAAGTTTCAGATAAACATGCGGCGGCAAATTCTGACCGCAAAATCCGGTATTTCTAACCATGCCGCAGATGGCATCTGTGATAATCCGTGTCTTTCCAAGTTTGGAGCACTCTACGGACTGTGTCCGCAAGCCGGCAGACAATTTGTAGGACTTTCGTGTGTGTTCCTTTATGGCACCTCTGAACAAAACATAACCGCGCGAAGCCGCTGTCTGAGGCGACATCTGCCCTATTTCAATAGCAGATGCCGGCGAGTTCGGTTCGCGCGGTTTTATATTGTCTGTGAAGAGGTGCCATTAGGGAACACCAGAAAGTCCGCCCATTGTCTGCGGCTTGTCGGACACACTCCGGGAGAGTTCAAACGTGGCAAAGACACGGAATGGGATGCCATCTGCGGCATGGAAGAAATACGTGAATTTTGCTTCAAAGAATTTGCCGTCGCATGTTTATTCTGGAACTTTTTTGTTCTCTACTATTCTAATAATATTACTTATCAACGCAAAGTACGATAAGCTTAATGCGGCAATTATTACTTATCAACGCAAAGCATGATATACTTAATGCGGCAGTTATTATCTATCAACGCAAAGCACGATAAATAATAGCTGCCGCATTTTCGTAAAAGCATAAAAAAAATGGAGATAGGGGGACTCGAACCCCTGACCTACGCGTTGCGAACGCGTCGCTCTCCCAGCTGAGCTATATCCCCGGATTCTGATTCAGACGATATCAAAATCTTTCGCCCGAACAATATGTATTATGCCACATTTGTTTTTGAAATGCAACAGGTAACGAAACCTTTTGCGGGTAAAGTTATTGACTTTTCCTGTAGCGGAACATAGAATATTTATAATTGCAGGGAACCGGCAAAAGACAGTGCATGTGAAGTGGCTGCAGGGAGTATTCCCGCGGTCATTTTTGAATTTTAAGAGATAAAAAGGGACACAGATATGAATATCAGGCAGGCAAAAAATGAGATCAAACATACCGTGGAGGCATACTTAAAGAAGGATGAGGCGGGGGATTATGAGATTCCGGAGATCCGGCAGAGACCGGTGCTTCTGATGGGACCTCCGGGCATCGGCAAGACACAGATCATGGAGCAGATCGCCAGAGAACTCGGGGTCGGGCTGGTAGCATACACGATCACGCACCACACAAGACAGAGCGCCGTCGGACTGCCGTTCATCCGGGAGGAGGAATTCGCGGGGAAGACCTACTCTGTGACGGAGTACACGATGAGTGAGATCATCGCCAGTGTATACCGCAGGATTCGTGACAGCGGGCAGCGGGAGGGAATCCTGTTTATTGATGAGATCAACTGCGTATCAGAGACGCTTGCGCCGACGATGCTACAGTTTTTACAGTGCAAGACCTTCGGCAACCAGAAGATACCAGAGGGATGGGTGATTGTGGCGGCGGGCAATCCGCCGGAGTACAACAAATCCGTGCGCGATTTTGATATGGTAACCCTCGACCGTGTGCGCTATATGACCGTGGAGGCGGATTACAGGGTCTGGAAGGAGTATGCGAGGGCACAGCACATCAGCGGAGCGATCTTAAGCTACCTGGAACTTCGCCCCGGCAACTTTTACCGCGTGGAGGCGGATGTGGACGGCATGCAGTTTGTGACGGCGCGAGGATGGGAGGATCTCTCCAATCTGATGGCGGTCTATGAGAAGCTCGGTTTTCTGGTGGACGAGCAGGTTATCCGGGAATATATCCATCACGCCGATGTGGCGGAGGATGTGGCGGCGTATCTGGATCTCTACCGCAAATATCAGGATGACTACGGCATTCCGCAGATTCTGGACGGCTGCGTCAGACCGGAGATCTACGCGCGCATCTATGCGGCGGCGTTTGATGAGCGGCTCTCGGTGGTACACCTGCTGCTGGACGGTCTGGCGGCGTTTTTCGGCAGGGCAGCGTCAGAGCGGGCATTGACGGATGCGTGGTATGCCTTTTTAAAAGAGTACCGCAGCCAGGTGGAGACAGCCGGAGATCCGGCGGAATGTTACCGGACGCTTGTCGCAGAGCGGGAGCAGGAGATGCTGCGGCAGATTGCAAATGACGCTTACACCCGCGAGGAGGCAAAGCGGGAGAAACTTTTACTGGAAAAATTAAAAGCGGCGCAGCAGGAAGTGACAAAAGATTCGGCACAGAGCTGTTTTGAAGCGGCAAAAGTGGGATTTGACCGGCAGCGGGAGGTACTGGTGCAGACCGAGGAAGCGGCGGGCGCGGCGTTGGAGCACGCGTTTGACTTTATGGAGCAGGCGTTTGAGAACGGTGAGGAGATGGTGGTGTTTGTCACGGAGCTCACGATTACGTCGGAGTCCGCAAGGTTTCTCTCCGAGCATACCTGCGAGCGCTATCTGACATACAACAAACAGCTTTTAATCGGAACGAGACGAGCGGAGCTGTTGTCGGAGCTGCGTCGGGACAACTGACGATTTCGCAGAAAGAATATAAAAGAAATATAAGAAGGAATAAAAAGATGCAGTCACAGAATGAACTTAGAAATCTGTTACAGAGAATTGATCATAAGAGTTATCCGGCTTACAAGGATACGAGAGGAAGCTACGATTTCGGCAATTATGTGTTGTCGATCGACCATGTGCAGGGAGATCCGTTTGCCGCGCCGTCGAAGGTGAGCGTCCATGTCAGGGGAGGGGCAGCGAAGTTCCCGGCGGATCTCTACCGGATGAAATGCCGCAGGCTGGCAGTGTGCGACTATCTGCTGCGTCAGTTCGGGCGGGAACTTGAGCGAGTGTCTTTCAAGGCAAAAGGCTCCGGAAAGAGCGGACTTCTGGCGGTGAGCCGCCCAGGACAGGAAGTGTTGGAGCGCACCGCATGCCAGATGGATGAGGCAAAGGGCGATCTGGTGCTTCGCTTTGAGGTGGGATTCCCTGCCAACGGGAGAACCGTCAATGCAAGAGAACTGGAGAAAATCTTTTTTACGTTTCTTCCGGAATGTGTATTACACAGCCTGTTTTATAAGGCACTGGATGAAAAGGCGGTGTACCGTGCGGCGGATCTCGCGGAGGATCAGCAGTATATCAGGGATCATTTAAAGGAGCAGGGGCTGGTGGCGTTCGTGGCGGATGCATCCATCCTGCCGCGTGAATCCGGCGTGTCCGGCAGACCGATGAAGGACGCCGTGAAGTTTACAGCGCCGGAATCCATGAAGGTAAGCTTTGTGCTGCCGCATGCGGGAAAGATACAGGGCATGGGAATAAAGAAAGGAATCACACTCATCGTCGGCGGCGGATACCACGGCAAATCCACACTGCTTAAGGCGCTGGAGCTTGGCGTGTACAACCATATCGCCGGGGACGGCAGGGAGTATGTCATTACCGATGATACGGCGGTGAAGATCCGCGCGGAGGACGGAAGAAGCATCAAAAAAGGTGGATATTTCCATGTTCATCAACGATCTTCCGAACGGAAAGGATACGAGTGCCTTTCGCACGGAGGATGCAGTGGAAGCACCTCCCAGGCTGCCAATGTGGTGGAGGCCATGGAGGCGGGAGCAGAGACGTTCCTCATCGATGAGGATACGAGTGCAACCAATTTTATGATCCGCGACGAGCTGATGCAGAGGGTGGTAAACCGCGAGGATGAGCCGATCACGCCGTTTATCGACCGTATCAGGGAGCTGTATGAGCAGTACGGTATCTCCACGATTCTAGTGGCGGGAAGTTCCGGCTCCTATTTTCATGTGGCGGACTGCATTGTCCAGATGAACCGCTACAAACCGCAGGAGATCACCGCTTTTGCGAAGGAGGAAGCGGACAGATTCCCGCTGCCGGAGGTGAAGCCGCCGAAACAGGCGGCTCCGACGTTTGAGCGTGCGGTGCGGCCGGATCGCGCATTCAAGGAAGATGCCCGCATGAAGTTAAAGACAATGGGACGCGACGGCATCTCCATCAACCGCGATACGATCGATGTGCGCTATGTGGAGCAGCTGGCGGATACGGAACAGCTCGCGGCGCTCGCCTACTTTTTAAAGTATGCCGAACTCCATGTGTTCAACGGAAAACGCACCTTAAGGGAGAGCGTTTCCCTATTGATGCAGTATGTGGAGGAGCACGGACTTGCCGCGGTGACGGAGAGCAGCTATGTGCCGTGCGGGCTGGCAATGCCGAGGGCACAGGAGATTTTTGCATGCATCAACCGTTACAGAAGAATCAGTTTGTAGGAAAAGGAACCGGAGAACGTGAGTGACAAAGCGAATATTGCAGCAGCAGTTCTGGCACATGTAGATGCCGGGAAGACAACTTTATCGGAGGCACTGCTCTATGAGAGCGGAATGATCCGCAGGGCGGGCCGCGTGGACAACAAGGATGCGTTTCTGGATACCTTTGCGCTTGAGAAGGAGAGAGGAATCACCATTTTTTCCAAGCAGGCGGTATTAAAGCTGCCGGAGGAGACGGTCACGCTTTTTAGATACGCCGGGGCATGTGGATTTTTCGGCGGAGATGGAGCGGACGCTTCAGGTATTGGATTACGCGATTCTTGTCATCAGCGGGGCGGACGGTGTGCAGGCGCATACGAGGACGCTGTTTGGGCTTCTGGCGAAGTATGAGGTGCCGGTGTTTTTGTTCGTGAACAAGATGGACCAGCCGGGAACGGATCAGGAGGCGCTGCTCCTGGAATTGAAAAAGGAGCTGCATGAGAACTGCGTGGATTTTTCGGATCAGGAGAGCGCGGCTTTTGCGGAAAATGTGGCGGTGTGCGATGAGCAGGTCTTAGAGCAGTATCTGGCAGGGGAAGCGGTCGGAACGGAGCAGATCAAAAGACTGATCCGGGAACGGAAGCTGTTTCCGTGCTATTTCGGATCTGCGCTCAAGATGCAGGGGGTGAAGGCGTTTCTGGCGGACTTTATCCGGTATGCCAGTATCCCTGCCTACGGGGAGACATTCGGTGCACGGGTATTTAAGATTGCACGGGATGCGCAGGGAAACCGCCTGACCTACTTAAAAGTGACCGGTGGAAGCTTAAAAGTCAGACAGGTCATCGGGGAGGAGAAGATCAACCAGATCCGCATTTATTCCGGCGAAAAATATGAGACGGCAGAGGAAGTTGGCGCCGGAGGCGTCTGTGCGGTCACGGGTCTGCTTCGCACATTTCCGGGGAGGGACTTGGCGCAGAGAAAGCGTCCAGGCTTCCGGTGTTAGAGCCGGTACTGACCTATCAGATCATACTGCCGGAAGAGGTAAGCCCGGCAGTCATGCTTCCCAGACTGCGGGAACTTGAGGAGGAGGAACCGCAGCTTCACATTGTGTGGGATGAGACCTTAAGAGAGAGATCCAGGTGCAGGTGATGGGGAAGTACAGATCGAGGTTTTGAGCGAACTGATCCGTCAGCGCTACGGTGTGCAGGTCGCATTTGGCGCCGGAAGGATTGTATACAAGGAGACCATTGCAGGTACGGTGGAGGGCGTGGGACATTTTGAACCGCTCCGCCATTACGCCGAGGTGCATCTTTTGCTTGAACCGGGAGAGCCGGGAAGCGGGCTCGTATTTGAGACGGACTGCAGCGAAGATGTGCTCGACCGCAACTGGCAGCGGCTGGTGCTCACCCATCTAAGAGAGAAGGAACACGTCGGTGTGCTGACAGGATCGGCGCTTGCGGATATGAAGATCACGCTCGTTGCCGGACGCGCGCACACAAAAGCACACGGAGGGCGGTGATTTCAGGCAGGCAACCTATCGTGCGCTGCGTCAGGGACTGATGCAGGCGGAAACGGTGCTGCTGGAGCCGTGGTATGATTTCAGACTCTCGCTTCCGGCAGGAGCGGTCGGACGCGCCATGAATGATATCGACCGCATGAAGGGAACGATTGCCTACAGTGCAGACGGCTGCATTGTGGGAAGTGCGCCCGTGTCCGCCATGCAGAATTACCAGCGTGAGGTGACGGCATACACCGCGGGAGAGGGGAAGCTTTCGGTTGCCTTAAAGGGATATTTCCCCTGTCACAACACGGAGGAAGTGGTGGCGCAGATCGGGTATGATGCCCAGAGTGATCTGGAGAATACGGCGGATTCCGTATTCTGTGCGCACGGAGCAGGATTCATTGTGCCGTGGGATCAGGTGTTTTCCTATATGCACCTGCCGCCGGTGCTCGGGCAGGATAAGAGCGGGGAGGAATGGTATCCCGGACAGTGGCTGCCGGATGCGGCGAATTTCCACGCAAAGACCGGGGAGGAAGAAGCCTGGATCGGCACGGAAGAGATTGACAGAATCCTTGACCGGACATACAATGCTAATAAGAAAGACAAAGATGCCGGCGCAACGAACGGCTATAAAAAGAAGCGCATCATAGAAAGCAGTCCCGCTTCTGCTTCCGGAGGCGGGAAGCAGAAGGATGCCGGCGTGGAATATCTGCTGGTGGACGGCTATAATGTGATTTTTGCGTGGCAGGAGCTTGCGGAACTTGCCAGAGTGAATATGGATAGCGCGCGCGGGAGGCTTTTTGGATATTCTCTGCAACTATCAGGGAATCCGCAGATGTGAGCTGATTGTGGTCTTCGATGCGTACCGTGTCGAGGGACATCAGACGGAAGCGTGTGATTATCACAATATTCATGTGGTGTACACGAAGGAGGCGGAGACGGCGGACGCGTATATTGAGCGTTTCGCCCATGAACACGCGTCGAGATACCGTGTGACGGTTGCCACTTCCGACGGGCTGGAGCAGATTATTATCCGCGGAGCCGGATGCATCCTGCTCTCGGCGAGAGTTTGAGCAGGAAGTAAAGGAGAAGAACCGGCAGCTGCAGGCAGAGTACGACAGCAGAAAAGACCATGGAAAGGTCTATCTGCGGGATCAGATGCCAAGCCAGGTGCTTGACGGATCTTTGGAGGAACAGCAGTAATTTTGTTCCGGAATGGAGATTGGAATGAGAAGGGAAGAAGAAGTCAGACTGACACATTCGGGTATCTTTGCAAAAGACGGCAGACGCTGTGTGTCTGTGCGTTTTGAGCGGGGAAGGGATGTCGCGGAAGCCATATTACCGGCATGCCGCGTGACGAAGAATGAGGGCTTTACGGACGAAGAAGTCCGCGGACTGGAGCAGTATCTGGAGAGTAAAAATGATGAGATTTTTGCAAAGGCAAAGGAAATCAATCCGATCAGGGGAATTCTTTAAATGCCATCTCTGCCTTTTTGCTCATAGCCGCGATGCTTGTGGCGGCGGCACTGCCAAACGGAGTGCGGGAGTCCGGACCTTTGGACAGTGTGAAGCGGATGGGGCAGACCGGCGGACAGGAATTTTGTCCGGACCGTAAGCAGACCGGCACCATGGTCGCGGCACCGAACGAGGAGCGCCCGGAAGTGGAAGCCGCAGGCAGGGAACTGAGTGAGGCGCATGTCATAGAGACGCTGAGGCAGAAGAGTGCCTACCGCTACCGGAATGTCCAGCAGCTTCGGCTCCTGGTGTGGCTTCTGGAATGTGGTCTGGCGGGACTTTTGGGCGCGCTGTTTCTTTTGGCGGGGAGAGAGCGCGGGCAGCAGTGGGAACTGATTCCCTCGGGAAGAAGGATTGTAGCATACATAAGGAGGGCCGACGGAAAAAAAACGGCCTTGTATCCTCCATAAAATAGCAATTATTATTTTATGAGAGGATAAAAACTATGAATATTTTAATATGGATTCTGATGATCGTTGGTGGAGCAGCCGGAATGTTATCGACTGCATATCTGGTGCTGGCTATGCCGGTAATCTTTGGATGGAAAGTATACCGCAAGCTTAAGTATCACATCGGTCTGTATGATTAGAAAAAATGGGAGTTTTGGCTCCCGGGGCAAAAGAGGAAGTCATCCGGCAGGAACGGATGGCTTTTTCTTTTGTGCATCAAACTACAACGGGAAAAGTGTGCGAAGAATAAAAAGGAGGATGTATGGGCATCCTTGAAAGAAAAAGGCAGGTGTGAAAGATGGAGAGCATACGCAGATTGCATGAGGAAATATTAAAAAGAGAGTACAAAGCGGAGAAACAGAGGAAAGAAGAAATGCGATATGATCAGATGGACTGTCTGCTTTTGGCGGGAGAAGAAAAGACGGAGCGCACAATTCCGGTCTGTGAGACGGTCTTTCCGGAAAAGTTCGCGGATTTAAATGCGGTGCGTGAAGTGCTGCTTACACCGGAAAAACAGGTATATGCGCTGATTGCGCCGGCATTTATGGGACAGTTTGGAGAGGGGGTCTCCCCGGGAGCAATCCGTGCGGCATTGAAACGCGCGGGATTTTCCGGGATGGTGGAGGTGGCGGTATTTGCCGACATTTTAACCTTGAAGGAAGCGCTTGAATTTGACCGCCATGTGAATCGGGATACGGATTTTTTTGCTTACGAGCTGCTGCTGTCCGGTCTGGGTGTCCATGATCCGCAATATTTACGGGGAACTGGTACCGCATATGCCGGGGGCGGTGTCTCCGATGATCGCTGCGGGCAGGGCGGTGAAAAAGATGCATCCGGATGCTGTCACCGTGTTTATCGGTCCGTGCCTTGCCAAGAAAAAAAAGGAGGCGAAGGAGCCGGATATCTGCGATGCGATTGATGTGGTGCTGACCTTTCAGGAGACGGCGATGCTGTTTGAGGCAATGGGGATTGCGCCGCAGCAGATGGAGGAGGATGCAAGCGAACATTCTTCGGGAGCAGGCAGAATCTATGCGCGGACCGGAGGCGTCAGCGAGGCGGTCGTGCGGACGGTAGAACAACTCCACCCGGGACGGAAAATTGCGGTCCGCCCCATGCAGGCGGATGGCGGAAAGGCGTGTAAGCAGATGATTGAGGCAATCCAGGCGGGGAATACGGAGGCTAATTTTTTGAGGGAATGGGATGCGTCGGAGGCTGTGTCGGAGGACCGCGGGCGCTGCTGCCGCGCGAAGAGGGCAGTGCCTACGTGGATCATTACGGAAAAGAGGCATTGTATCAGACACCTCTGGAGAACCCTTATGTAATCGAATTGCTTGAAAAGCTTGGATTTTCCACCGTGGAGGATTTTCTGGAAAAAAGTGATCTTCTCACGCGTCATTTCTAAATGCGTTGCCCCGGGGGACGGTTCGTGCTACAATAGGCGGCAGAGAATCATGCAGAGACAAAGGAGAGAAAGATGCTGCCACAGGAATTTTTAGAACGGATGGAGAACATGCTGGGGGAGGAGTATCCTGCATTTTTAAAAAGCTACGACATCGCGCGCTACCAGGCGTTGCGCCTGAATCCGCAGAAGGGGGACGACGTGTCATTTTTAAACCGCGGGGGCTTCTCGCTGGAGCGTGTACCGTGGGCAGAGCATGGCTACTATTACACGGCAAAGGATACGCCTGGAAAACATCCGTATCACGAAGCCGGCGTATATTATATCCAGGAGCCGAGTGCCATGGCTCCGGCAGCGTATCTGACGCGGCAGATGGCAGACGGCGCGGGCGAGCGGATTCTTGATTTGTGCGCGGCACCGGGAGGAAAAAAGCACACAGATTGCGGCGGCGATGGCAGGCAAGGGAACCCTCATCAGCAATGAGATCCATCCGGCGCGGGCAAAGATTCTCTCGGAGAATATCGAGCGCATGGGAATTGCCAATGCGGTGGTGACGAATGAGACGCCGCAGCGCCTTGCAGAACATTTCAGCGAGTATTTTACCAGAATCATGGTGGATGCACCGTGTTCCGGCGAGGGGATGTTCCGGAAGAACGAGGAGGCGTGTGAGCAGTGGAGCACGCAGAATGTAGAACTGTGTGCCCACAGACAGGATGAGATATTAGACTGCGCGGCATCCATGCTTGCGGGCGGCGGGAGACTGGTCTATTCGACCTGCACGTTTGCACCGGCGGAGGATGAGGGAAGCATCGGGCGATTCCTGAAGCGGCATCCGGAATTCTACGTGGAGGAGGTGCCGCTTGCGGAGGGAATGTCGCACGGACTGGGAGAACTTTCCGCGACGATCCGTCTGTGGCCGCATAAGCTTCGCGGGGAAGGACATTATGTGGCGGTGCTGCGCAAGGAGGGAACGCTTGCGGACGGCGGATCGGGTCTGTTAAAGAACGGGTATGAGAACGGAATTACGGCAGGAGATTCTAAGAGCGCTGCGGCGGGCATCCCGGAATATCTGGCATTTGCCGGGGAGACTTTCGCCGGGGACGCATTGGAGAAGTATGCAGGGCGGGAGTGCCGCTATCTGAAATTCGGCGAGCAGCTCTACCGGATCCCGGAGGGCATGCCGTCGGTAAAAGGTCTTAAGGTGCTGCGCCCGGGACTGCATCTGGGAACGGCGAAGAAAGGCAGATTTGAGCCTTCACACGCACTTGCGCTCACACTTCATGCGGCGGATGTTTTACATACGATGGATCTTCCTTCGGACGGGCGGGAGATCCGTGGATACCTAAACGGGGAGACGTTCCCGGCGCAGGGAGAAAAGGGCTGGTATTTAATCACGGTGGACGGATACAGTACCGGCTGGGGAAAGCTCGCGGGCGGAATCATGAAGAATCATTACCCGAAGGGACTGCGAAAAAAGGCTTTACTAGCAGAACACCGACTCTGTAATGCAGTACAATAAGAGCAGGAAAGGGAGCGCAGTGTGGAACGAAGATACATAGAGAGCCGGCTCTGGACCTGTCTGACAAGTGCGTTTTTAGAACAGGTTAGGAGCCGGTATCATTTTGAGGAAAAAGATAAGGCGCTTTTGAAGGGTGTGGCATCCGATCTGGCGGGCTGCCTGAAATGGAAGGAAGCGGCGTATCTGATGTTTGAGGATGGGACGGATACGGTACGCCGGGCGACTGCGGTTGTGACGCTTGGAAGCGATGTGGACCTGCTGCAGGAACGCTACCAGAACACCGGGCGCATGCTGGAAAGCTATATGCTTGAGAGTATCGGCGGAGAACTTCTGATGTTAGGCTATGGCATGCTGGAGGCATGGATACGGGAGAATACCGGGTATCAGGTGGCGGCGTATCATTTTTTCGGTGATGACGAAGCACATCCGCTGTCTGCGATGCCGGAGATCTTAGCGCGGGCAAAACAGCACAAGGTCGTCTGTACGGCAGGGTATTGCCTGAAACCGAAGAAAAAGCGTGGTGTTTGAGATGGAGCTTGCGCCGGCGGAGGCGTGCGGGGAGACGGCACATGGCGACAGAATCTGCGCACATTGCAGCAGGAGGGACACATGCCCGAACCGTAGGTAGAACTGCACTTTCAGGGGGAAAAATGAAAAATTGCAGTGGAAAGTTTTTCAAATCCTGTTATAATAAAGCATAGTTTGTTTTTTTGAAATAAAGGAGTATGCAGAATGGGAGACGCGAAATCCATCAAAGAGCGCGGAATACTGGAGCAGGTCATCAAGTCGGAACTCGATTTTATTACCTATGTGGATGTACATACCGGAACATTTCATGTGATCGTGACCAATGACGATACGGATGTGACTCCGCCGCCGGAGGGAGATTATACACAGGTAAATGCGCAGATGATACCGCTGTATGTTCATCCCAAGGACCGGGAGGCATGCGCGGCTGCGTTAGAACTGCTGCATATTCTCTCGGAACTGGAACAGAGGGATGATCTGGTTGTTTCGTACCGCCTGCTGTGCGGGGAGGTATACCGCAGAAAAGAACTGCATATTTCTTATCAGCAGGATGACCGTGACACGGTGGTTTTGGTGCGCCGGGACGTGACGGAGAGCTATGAGGAAGAACAGCGGCAGCAGGAGAGACTGATGTCGGCGCTGTCTGACGCAAGACATGCCAATCAGGAGAAGAATGAGTTTTTGGAGCGCATGAGTCACGAGATCCGGACGCCGATGAATTCCATCATAGGTCTTACGTATCTGACCAGGGAATATGTGAACAATGAGAAGCAGGTGCTCGAGAATCTGGACAAGATCAGCCAGTCAGCCCGTTTTATGCTGTCTTTTGTGGATGATATTTTAAATCTTTCCCAGATCGAGAGCGGCAACGTCGCATTGAACAGCCAGAAGGTGGTCTTAGATGCCTTTTTGGAGGAGACGGTGGAAGAGGCGATGCGGCAGGCGGCGGAGCGTCGCGTTCACTTTGCGGTGGACAGACGCGGAAGCTTTGATGCTACCTATTGCTTTGACGCGGAGAAGCTGGAGCGGGCGCTTTCCAATATTCTGGAGAATGCCGTAAAATACACGATGCCGGACGGAAAGGTTGACTTTATTGTGGAGCATACCGGCGATGACGGGGAGGATGCCGGCTTCCGGTTTGAGATCCGGGATACGGGAGTCGGAATGGACGAAGCGTTTATTCCGCATATGTTTGAGCCGTTTGAGCAGGAGGATGAAGGAATCACGACGCTAAACGGCGGTACCGGTCTTGGCCTTCCCATTGCGCGCAACATTATTGAATTTATGGGCGGGTACATTGACGCATACAGCGAAAAGGGCAAGGGCTCGACGTTCATTGTGAATGTGAACTTAAAGCGTGTCAGAAATTCCGGAGAAAAGCTGCGGGGTCAGGGCGATGTACAGGCGCCCGACTACGATTTTACCGGCAAAAGAGCGCTGCTGGTCGAGGACAATGAGGTCAACATTGAGATCACGCGCAATATCCTGCTGCACAAGAATCTGCAGGTGGATGTGGCGGTCAACGGAGAGGATGGCGTGACGCATTTTCTTTCCCATGAGCCCGGATATTACGACGTCATCCTGATGGATATCCGGATGCCGGTCATGGACGGACTGACGGCGACCAGAAAGATCCGGGAATCCGGACGTGAGGATGGCAAAACGGTTCCGATCGTGGCGATGACAGCCAATGTGTTTGAGGAGGACGTGCGAAAGTCCCTCGATGCCGGGATGGATGCACACTTAAGCAAGCCGATTGAGATTACACAGATGTATGCCGTCCTCGACAGTATGATTTACCGTTGAGAAGAAAAAAGGGGCTGGTGCTTCAAGCACCAGTCCCTTTTTGTGTCGAATTTTGTAGAAGGGGAAGGACAGGGGCGCTGGATGTTAAAAACGGTACGGATTTTGCTGAGAAATAAAAGATGGTATGTTATATTTTAAAAGATATGTTACCGATACGATAAAAGAATGGAGCCGAATCAATGCAAAAGAACAGAGTGATGCTGGTAGCGGATGATATCGACGTAAACAGAGCGTCGTTTCGCGCAATGTTTGAAGAGGAATATGAGGTGCTGGAAGCCGGGGACGGAAATGAGACACTAAAAATTTTAGAAGAGCGGAAAGTGGATATTGTCATACTGGATATGTGTATGCCCGTAAAGAGCGGGAAGCAGGTATTAAAGCAGATGAAGGCAGATCCGAAGCTTCTCGATATTCCGGTCATTGTGAAGACGGTCATCGGCGAGGAGCGAGCACTTGACATGTTAGAGATGGGGGCGGACGATTTTATATTTTCTCCCTGCGAGCCGGAGGTGGTAAAAAGCGGGTGTCCAATATCATGACACGCTATGAGACACTGGCGGAGCGGCTTGAGAGCCAGCGGCATTTAAGCACGGTCAGAGAACATCTGCTGTTTCAGGTGGCGCGGACGGTGCGCACGGACGTCGCGGTGATCGAGGAGTGTTACAGAGAAATGACAGGTCAGAGAACGGAAAATAAGTCTGTGGGACTGGAGGATATGTACAGGCATCTGGAGCACATCCGGGAACTGACGGACAGTGTTTTGGACGGGCAGATTGTAGGTGCGGGCGAGAGTGTCTGCGACACCTTTCAGATTTCGGATGTGGTTGCGGAACTGACCTCAGAGTGCAGGACAATCTGTACGGAAATGGGGATTGAGGTGACGGTGCAGGAGGGTGAGATCTTCTGCGAATATCTGGTGGGCGATGTCAGGAGGCTCAAGCAGAGCTGGGCAAGACTGCTAAAGAAAGCGTATATCAACGCGCGGCCGGGATGCCGGATTTTTACAGGCTATCGGGAAGTAAGAACGGGGGAGGATGAGCTTGAACTGGAACTTGCCGTGCAGGGCAGCATTGACGGAGGAGAAGACTATCCGCTGATCAAGAGCCTCGTAGAACTTTTGCACGGAACGATGTGTGTGGAAGTACAGGAGGATGCGCAGATTCTCTGCAGGGTGTTCCTGCCTTTCAGAATCGGAAAAGCGATCGGACAGCCCAAAAGTTTTGCGGGGTTAAAGACGCTTCTTCTGGACGACAATGAACTGTCGAGAGATTATCATGCAGCGGTTCTTGCACGTCTCGGGCTTCCGGTTGACGTGGTGCAAAACGGGGCGGACGCCGTGGCGTATTTAAGGAGAGCCGCGTCTAAGGGCACCGCCTATGATCTGTGTTTTGTGAACTGGTATATGCAGGGCGGTGAGCCGTTTATCCGGTCGGTGCGGGAAAATTTTCCGAAGGGAAGCCTTACGATCTGCTGTTCGACCAATGAGAAGGAACTGGTGGAGTGTCAGATGCTTGCCGCAGGAGTGGATTGTGTGGTGGAGCGCCCGATTTACCAGGAGGGAATGTACCGGTTTTTGACGGAACTGTGCAGACAGGAGAGTGGAAAAAAAACGGAACCGGATCGGAGAAAATATAATTTTTTTATACGGCAGCGAAACTTTTTGGTGTCCGGACGGTCTAATAGTTAAAAGGAGGTGTGAGATCGTATGTTTTTCTCCGGGAAAACCATAAGGAACAAAAAGATAGAACAGCTTTTGCTGGAAAATTACAACAAATACTATCGTCTTGCCTACAGTTACGTACATCATGAGGCGGATGCCGCGGATATCGTACAGAACGGAGCGTACAAGGCGATCAAAAACAGCGATGCGCTAAAGCAGGAGGAATATGCGCAGACATGGATTTACCGCATTATGTTAAACGAGATCTTCGGATATGTAAAAAAAGAACCGGGAAGTTTCCCTGGATGAGATGCCGGCGGAAGAGGGAAGAGAAGACCGCTATGAGAACATTGATCTAAGAAGGGCATTGGACGCCATGGAAGAACGGGATAAAGCGGTCATTGAACTGCGCTATTTTGAGGACATGAAGCTGGAGGATATTGCGCGAGTGCTGGGGGAGAACCAGAATACGGTAAAGAGCCGGCTGTACCGCGGATTAAAGAAGCTACGGCTGGAACTTACGGATACATGGCAGTGGGAATAGAGGAAAGGATGGTGCCGCATATGGAAAATAAGAAACAGGATTGTAAAAAGATCGAGGAATTAAAGCGACAGTATGCCGGATCGGAAATGTCCGGCGAGCAGGTGGAACAGATGAAAAAACGGATCGAGGAAGCAAAGATGGAAAACGAAACGAGAGCAGAAAAATGCATACCGTGAGAAATATTGTGGCAGCGGCTGCTGCAGTGGCGGCAGTCTTCGTGGTGCTGCCGAACACCTCGGGGAGCGTGGCGTATGCCATGGGGAATCTACCGGTGGTCGGAAAACTCGTGGAGGCTGTGACGTTCCGGGATTATCAGTACGACAACGGAGGTCATGCGGCGGACATTAAGACGCCGGAGCTGACGGTAAAGGAGAGCGATACGGAACAGATGACGGACACTGAGGTCCAGGTGCAGGAGAACTTAAAAAAGACAACGGCAGAGATCAATGCGGAGATTGAAAAGATCACGGATCAGATCGTATCGGAGTTCGAGGAGAGCAGGAAGGAAGAAGAGGGCTATCAGGAGGTCGTGGTCAAGCACGAAGTTATCAGCACGACCGACGATTACTTTACGTTAAAGCTGATGTGCTATCAGGCGGCAGGCAGCGGCGCGGAGTGGGACTATTATTATACGATTGACTTAAAGACGGGGGAGCGTCTGACACTTTCGGATTTATTCCAGAGTGGCGCGGATTATATCACCCCGATCAGCGAGAATATCAAGGAGCAGATGCAGCAGCAGATGGCGGAGGATGACGGTAAGATGTACTGGGTGGATAATGCCGAGGTTCCGGAATGGAATTTTGACAAAATTACGGATGAGACTTCATTTTATCTGGATTCGGACGGCCATCTTGTGATATGCTTTAACGAGGGTGATGTGGCACCGATGTATATGGGATGCGTACAGTTCGTCATTCCGGATGAGGTGGTTGCAGATATCCGAAAGTAACGGAAGCAGATTCCGGTGTCGGAGGATGAGAGACAATGAAGCATGCAAAAGCGGTGCGCAGAATTATTTTTACGGTTTTAATCGTGGCAGCCGTGATTGTGGGATTTAATACCTATACGGCAGATTATTATCATGCGAAGGACTATGAACTTCAGACAACAGAGGTATCGGAGACGGATGCCTACATCGCTTACGGAGATCCGCAGAGTGAGACGGGACTGATCTTTTATCCGGGAGCCAAGGTGGAAGAGACGGCGTACGCACCGGTTATGGATGGGCTTGCGCAGCAGGGAATCTTTTTGCGTGACGGTAAAGATGCCGGCGCACCTTGCCATTTTAAAAGCCGAATGCGGCGGATGAGGTGCGGCAGGAGTTTGGAGAGGTAAAGCGCTGGTATCTGGCGGGACATTCTCTGGGCGGAGCCATGGCGGGCAGCTATGCGGCAAAGCATGAGTCAGAGCTCGCGGGACTTATTTTTCTGGCGGCGTACCCGACCAGGAAACTTCAGACGCTTCCGGTGCTCTCGCTCTACGGGAGCGAGGACGGCGTTTTGAATATGGAAAAATATCAGGAAGCAATCGGTCTTGCGGCGGACTGCCGCGAGTATGTCTTAGAGGGCGGCAACCATGCCGGGTTCGGCAATTACGGACCGCAGAAGGGAGACGGCGAGGCCGGGATTACGGACAGGGAGCAGTGGCAGGAAACGATCGATTACATCATGGACATGATCCGGCAGCAACAGGGGGAAAAGTAGCGGAACCCGGAGAATAATGAAACGGAATCTGAGCGGAAAACGAAGGAAAGCGGTTTACAGTACCGCCGCCTTTGTGGTATGATAGTACCAGTGCAAACTCAGGATAAAGGAGCGATTGGATCATGCAGGACAATTTGAGAGAGGAATTGATTAAGCAGTTTCCGGCGGAAGTTGTGGAACTGGTGGAGCCGTCCGGTAAGAAGTTTTATGCCTGTCCGACCTGCAAGCGCGTGGTGACATTGAACGAGAGCAAGTGTGCCGGCTGCAGCCAGGTATTGAGCTGGGATCACATCCGGCAGGAAGAGATGGCGAAGGGTGTGAAGACGGCAACCTTAAAATTTGAGGTTGGCGGAGATTTTAATAAAGGCGACTGCAGAAAGTGTCCGCTTTCTTACATTGCAAAAGAGAATAATGAGAACGTTTATGAATGTCCAAATGCGTGCGAACTGTAAGCTGGAGATTTCGTAACAAGATTTGTAACAAGAGAGGACAAGAGCGGCCCGCTTCGGCGTGCCGCTCATTGCTTTTTGAGGGAGGTAAGATGTCACGGATGCATTGGTGGATAATGGCAGTTGGAGCCGTATTTTTCCTGTGGTTTTTCATTCCGGCATTTGTCGTGGTTAATATCGGTAACATTACGGGAATGGCGGTGTCAGCCCTTGTGCTGCTGTACGGTATTTTTTACCGGCAGGTACAGGATGTGGCAGGGAGACTTTGGCAGACGCGCGGTGGCAGAGCGGGATTGTCCGCCCTGGGCATGGTGCTCCTTTTTATTCTGCTTATCGTGACAGTGGAGACGGCGGGGATGATAAGAAGCGCGGCAAACCGTGCGCCGGAGAATACGACGGCGGTGGTCTTAGGATGCAGCGTCAAGGGGAGCGGCCGAGCCGGGTGTTGAGCGAACGGCTTTGCGCGGCGTATGAGTATCTGAACCGAATCCAAAAGCTGTGTGCGTATTATCCGGCGGACAGGGAGATGGAGAGGAGATCAGCGAGGCAGAGTGCATGTACCGTTACCTGACCGGGCGGGGGATCGACGGGGCGAGACTGCTTCTGGAGGACCGGTCCACGACGACGGCGGAAAATCTGCAATATTCCATGGAATTGTTACAACAGCACGGAATCGACGGGTCCGTCACGATTATAACCAGTGAATTCCATGAGTACCGGGCGAATCAGACGGCAAAGAGACTTGGCATTACAAGCTACAGCACACCGAGCCGGACATTTTTTCTCTACCTTCCGACCTTTTATGTGCGGGAATTATATGGTATATTGTATTATAAAATATCGAAATAAAGGATGACGAGATGGCAGTAAAATATTATGCGGTAGCGGTTGGTAAGAAACCGGGAATATACACAAAATGGGACGAGTGTAAGGCGATGGTGCACGGGTTCCCCGGAGCGGTTTACAAGAGTTTTAAGACGCTGGAAGAAGCGGAGACGTTTCTGGAAAGCGCACCGGCGCGTGGGGGAGAAGCTCATGCAAAAGGAGCGGCGCAGCAGAATGCAACGCAAGGAGCAGCACAGCAGAAATCAGGAACAGCCGGAGACGGCAAGGCAGAGACGAGAGGTGCGGAATCTGCCGGAGAGACAGAGGATCTGCCGGAGAATTACGCGTTCGTGGATGGCTCTTTTCACGCCGGCACCGGCGTGTACGGCTATGGAGGTTTTTTGATTCATGCCGGCGGAAAAAGAAGTGCTGCAGGGTGCGGGGAAGGAGCCTGAGATGGCGTCGATGCGCAATGTGGCGGGCGAGGTTTTCGGGAGCATGGCAGCCATCGAAAAGGCGCTTGAACTCGGCTTAAAGGATCTTACGATCTATTACGATTATATGGGTATCGAGATGTGGGCAAAAGGGCTCTGGAAGCGCAATAAAAAGGGAACAATTGCCTACTACGATTATGTGCGCTCGGTGGAGGATAAGATCCGGCTTTCTTTTGTGAAGGTAAAAGGACACTCGGGCGTCATGGGCAATGAGGAGGCAGACCGCCTGGCGAAGGAGGCTGTCGGGATAACGGGCTGACGGCGCGCGAAGAGAGAAGGCATTCAGGGGATCGGACGGAATGGATAAGAGATTAAAATATTATGATCTGATGGAGCAGCTCCACGGCAAGATCATGTCGGGGGAGATACGCCCGGGAGAGAAGCTTCCTTCGGAGAATGAACTGTCGGCGGAGTACGGGGTCAGCCGGCAGACGGTGCGCAAGGCACTACAGATTTTGCAGAATGAGGGATACATATATGCGGAACACGGACGCGGAACCTTCTGCTCGGAGATGTTACGGCATACGACGCCATCCAAAAATATCGCGGTTGTGACAACTTATCTTTCGGATTATATTTTCCCGCGCATCGTGCAGGGAATTGACCAGGTGCTGACGGAGAACGGTTACAGTATTCTCCTAAAAATACACGCAACTCGAGAAGCCTTGAGGCAAAGTGTCTCGAGGAGCTGTTGCAGAAGGATATCGACGGGCTTATCATCGAGCCGAGCAAGAGCCAGATTTTCTGCCGGCATGTGAATCTGTATGAGATGCTCGACAGCTATCATATCCCCTATGTATTTATCCAGGGAGTACATGCACAGCTTCTGGACCGGCCGCAGATTCTCCTGGACGACTGCCGGGGCGCCTATCTTGCGACCAGATACCTGATTGAACTGGGACACCGGCGCATTGTGGGCGTCTTCAAATCCGACGACACGCAGGGACAGCAGCGCCACAAGGGGTATGTGCAGGCATTGCAGGAAGCGGGAATTGCGTATGATCCGGATAAGGTGATCTGGTTCTACACGGAGGACCGCAAGACCCATCCGTTTGAGCGGATCAGGCAGATGGCGAGAGATCGCGGCAATCATCCGTTTGAGGCGGTGGTGGCGTACAACGATCAGGTAGCCATCGAGGTGATCCGCGCGCTGAATGAGGAGGGGCTCTCCGTGCCCCAGGATGTTTCGGTGACGGGGTATGACAATTCCTATCTGGCACAGACATGCCGCGTGCCGTTGACGACGATCTCCCATCCGCAGGAGGAACTGGGAGCGGCAGCCGCCGAACTGCTGCTTCGGATTATCCGGGAGGGAAATTCCAATATCGAAGGAAAATGCGTCCTGATGGAGCCGGAACTGGTGATCCGGGAATCCTGCAGAAGAAGAGACGATACGGACATGACACAGGACGAATAAAAACAACTTGTAAGTACGAAAGTACAAGTCATACACTTGGAAGCAGGATGTATGACAACAAAAAGCCGCTGCATCTGCAGCGGCTTTTTGTGTACTCTGTGCACATTTTGATTAGGGGGAAGAGAAGGAGAGACGCATGAAATACCGGATGAAACATGCCCCGATGGGGTGGAACAGCTATGACTATTATGACACCACAGTGACGGAGCGGGAGGTCAGGGCAAACGCGGATTATATGGCGGCGCACTTAAAACCGTACGGCTGGGAATATATTGTGGTGGACATCCAGTGGTATGCAAAGAACACCGGAAGTCAGAGGGAGAAGTACCAGTATATTCCGTTTGGGGAGGTCTCGATGGATGAGTACGGGCGGCTGCTCCCCTGTACGGACCGCTTCCCGTCGGCGAAGGACGGTGTGGGCTTTCGGGCGCTGGCGGATTATGTGCATGGGCTGGGGTTAAAGTTTGGAATCCATATCATGCGGGGAATTCCGCGGGAAGCGGCACACCGGCATCTGCCGATTTTGGGAAGCGATGCACTGGCGAGCGATATAGCGGATCCGTCGTCGATCTGTAAGTGGAATCCGGACATGTACGGCATCCGTATGGGAGAGCCGGGCGCGCAGGAATATTACGATTCCATCGTGGCACTGTACGCACAGTGGGGTGTGGATTTTATCAAATGCGATGATATCTGCAATACCAATCTGTACGTGGAACATCCGTATTCGGCGGCGCACGAGATTGAGATGCTGCAGCATGCGATTGAAAAGTGCGGCAGGGACATCGTGCTCTCCTTGTCGCCGGGACCGGCGCTGATCGAGAAAGCATGGCATTATGAAACCTATGCCAACATGTGGCGCATCACGGATGATTTCTGGGATACGTGGGAGCTGCTTTACGATATGTTCCGGCGCTGCGAACTGTGGCAGAACCACGTGGGCTGCGGATCGTTCCCGGACTGTGACATGCTGCCGGTCGGCTGGCTCGGAAAAGGATTCGGGCAGGAGCGGCAGACGAATTTTACAAGGGATGAGCAGAAGACGATGATGACGCTCTGGTGTATGTTCGGCTCGCCTTTGATGATCGGCGGTGAACTGACGAAGCTGGATGACTGGACGCAGTTCCTTTTAACGAGACGGGAGCTGCTGCAGATGCTCGACGCAGACTATGTGGGCAGACAGGTGGCGCGCGATCAAAAGCATGCGGTCTGGAGCTGTGTCAATGAGAAAAAAGGACGAACGGTATCTTGCCCTGTTTAACTTTATGGAGCAGCCGGCGCGGTGTGAGGTTGCGCTGCCGGAGACGGAAGCGTTTGCAGACATGTGCGGACAGACGGGAACCATCCGGGCGCGGGAACTCTGGGATGGAACAGAGCTTATTGTGCAGAATGACAGCCTTTCTTCTGAAATTCCGGCGCACGGTGTGCATGTTTTCCGGATAGATAAAAAATAGAGAACCACACAATGTAAAAATAAATAAAAAACAACTTGTTATTACGAGCATACAAGTTTTATGCTTAAGATAACATCAATAAGATGAGTGCAGGGAAATCATGGGTGCATGAGAGATGCGGCATGGTTTCGGAAAGGGGTTTGTTACACATGGGAAATGCAAAGGAGAGGATTGAGAGTGGGAAGGCGGTGCTCGGTATCGAGTTCGGCTCGACCAGAATCAAGGCAGTGCTGGTGGACGAGACACATCAGCCGATCGCATCCGGTGCGCACGACTGGGAGAATCAGCTGGTCGACGGAATCTGGACGTACAGCCTGGATATGATCTGGGACGGTCTTAGGGACTGCTACCGCAAGATGACAGAGGATGTACAGAACAAATACGGCGTTGCCGTCACAAAGCTTGGTGCCATCGGATTTTCCGGAATGATGCACGGCTATATGCCGTTCGATGAGAAGGGGGAGCTTCTGGTTCCGTTCCGCACCTGGAGAAATACCATCACGGGCGAGGCTGCCGCAGCACTGACGAAGGAGTTCTCGTTCAATATTCCGCAGCGCTGGAGCATCGTACATCTGTATCAGGCGATCTTAAACGGGGAAGAGCATGTGGATAAAATCGCATATTTTACCACACTTGCGGGATACATTCACTGGAAACTCACAGGGGAGAAGGTACTGGGAGTCGGCGAGGCATCCGGTATGTTCCCGATCGATGCGAAGACAAGAGATTACAACCGGAAGATGCTGGCGCAGTTTGATGCGCTTCCTGCGGTAGGAAAATATACATGGAAGTTAGAGGAGATCCTGCCGAAGGTGCTTGTGGCCGGGGAGAATGCTGGAACACTGACAGAGGAGGGCGCAAAGCTTCTGGATCCGAGCGGCAGGCTGGAAGCCGGGATCCCGCTCTGCCCGCCGGAGGGTGATGCCGGTACCGGTATGGCGGCAACGAATTCGGTGGCTGTGCGCACCGGAAATGTGTCTGCCGGAACATCCGTGTTTGCAATGGTGGTTTTGGAGGAAGACTTAAAGGCGGTACACGAGGAACTGGATATGGTGACCACACCTTCCGGCGATACCGTGGCGATGGTGCACTGCAACAACTGTACCTCGGATCTGAACGCCTGGGTCGGTCTTTTCCGGGAGTTTGCGGAGAACTTCGGAATCAATGTCGATATGAACGAGCTTTTCGGAAAGCTTTACAATAAGGCGCTGGAGGGTGACAAGGACTGCGGCGGACTTCTGGCATACAACTATTTCTCGGGAGAGCCGGTGACCGGAGCGAACGAGGGACGGCCACTGTTTGTGCGCAAGCCGGACGCACATTTTAATCTCGCCAATTTCATGCGGACACATCTGTATGCAGCGCTTGCAACCTTAAAGATCGGTCTGGATATTTTGCTGAAGGAAGAAAAAGTAAAAGTGGATCGCATCTACGGACATGGCGGACTCTTTAAGACCAAAGGCGTCGGACAGGGAATTTTAGCCGCTGCGATGGATGCACCGGTGGCAGTGATGGAGACGGCCGGCGAGGGTGGTCCGTGGGGCATGGCGCTGCTGGCATCCTACATGCTGCAGAAGGCGGACGGCGAGAGCCTGGAGCAGTACCTCTCCGAAAAAAGTCTTCGGCGGGGAATCTGGAAGCGTGATGGAGCCGGATCCGGCAGATGTTGCGGGATTTGACGCTTACATCAAGGCATACAAAGCGGCGCTTGCAGCAGAGAAGGCGGCAGTCGAGGCGATGCCGTTATAAGACAGGCACGAAGGCGGCAGCCTGGACGATGCCGTTATAGACAGATACGGGGCAGCGGCAGATGCTGCCGCTGCTTACAGATTGGGATTTACACAGCAGTTACTGCTGAAACATAAATATATTTCATGGAGGGAACATTATGTTAGCAACAAAAAATTACAAGTTCTGGTTCTGCACCGGATCACAGGATCTTTACGGAGACGAGTGCCTCGCACATGTGGCAGAGCATTCCAAAATCATCGTGGCAAAGTTAAACGAGTCCGGCGTGCTTCCGTATGAAGTGGTATGGAAGCCGACACTGATCACCAATGAACTGATCCGTAAGACCTTCAACGAGGCAAATGTAGATGAGGAGTGCGCAGGCGTCATCACATGGATGCACACATTTTCCCCGGCAAAGTCCTGGATTCTCGGATTACAGGAGTACAGAAAGCCGCTGCTTCATTTACATACCCAGTTCAATGAGGAGATTCCTTACGACACCATCGACATGGATTTCATGAACGAGAACCAGTCGGCACACGGAGACCGTGAGTACGGTCATATCGTGACACGTATGGGCATCGAGCGCAAGGTAGTCGTGGGACACTGGAGCGACGTCAATGTGCAGGAGCGCATTGCATCCTGGATGCGCACAGCAGTCGGCGTGATCGAGAGCAGCCATATCCGCGTGATGCGTGTGGCAGACAACATGAGAAACGTAGCTGTTACCGAGGGGATAAGGTCGAAGCACAGCTGAAGTTCGGCTGGGAAGTGGATACCTATCCGGTCAACGAGATTGCGGAGGCAGTTGCAGCTGTATCCGAGTCCGATACCAACGCTTTGGTAGATGAGTATTATGACAAATATGACATTTTATTAGAGGGACGTGATCCGCAGGAGTTCAGACGCCATGTAGCCGTACAGGCACAGATCGAGATCGGTTTCGAGCGTTTCCTGGACGAGAAGAATTATCAGGCAATCGTAACACACTTCGGTGATCTCGGTGCCTTAAAAGCAGCTTCCGGGACTTGCAATCCAGCGCCTCGAGGAAAAGGGCTACGGCTTTGGCGCAGAGGGTGACTGGAAAGTGGCAGCGATGGTGCGCCTGATGAAGATTATGACAGCAGGCAAGAAGGAGGCAAAGGGTACTTCCATGCTGGAGGATTACACCTACAATTTCGTAAAAGGCAAAGAGGGAATCCTCGAGGCACATATGCTTGAGATCTGCCCGTCCATCGCAGACGGCCCGATTTCCATCAAGTGCCAGCCGCTTTCCATGGGTGACAGAGAAGACCCTGCGAGACTGGTATTTACCTCCAAGGAAGGAAGCGGTATCGCGACATCCTTGATCGATCTCGGCAACCGTTTCCGTCTCATCATCAACGATGTAGACTGCAAGAAGGTGGAAAAGCCGATGCCGAAGCTTCCGGTTGCAACGAATTACTGGACACCGCAGCCGGATCTCTACACCGGTGCGGAGGCATGGATTTTGGCAGGCGGCGCGCACCACACCGCATTCAGCTACGATCTTACGGCGGAGCAGATGGGCGACTGGGCAAACGCGATGGGCATCGAGGCGGTTTACATCGACAAGGATACAAAGATCCGCGAGTTCAAGAAGGATCTGATGCTTGGCAATCTGTTTTACCGCTAAAAACAATAAGAAGCATACGGGGATGTCAAAACGGCATCCCCCGGTAAATGAGAATGGTACCGGGGCAGACCCGGATACACATATAGGGTGCGCGCACAGCGCAGAAAGGGAGAGGAATATGAAGTTTTTTATTGACACAGCAAATGTAGAGGATATCCGCAAAGCAAATGATATGGGGGTGATCTGCGGCGTTACCACAAACCCGTCTCTGATTGCCAAAGAGGGCAGAGATTTCAACGAGGTCATCAAGGAGATTACGACGATCGTTGACGGTCCGATCAGCGGCGAGGTAAAAGCAACCACTGTGGATGCAGAAGGCATGATCAAAGAAGGACGTGAGATCGCAGCGATCCATCCGAACATGGTAGTCAAGATCCCGATGACCGTAGAGGGATTAAAGGCAGTCAAAGTGCTGTCCGCAGAGGGAATCAAGACGAATGTGACGCTTATTTTCACAGCAAACCAGGCGCTTCTTGCAGCGCGCGCAGGCGCAACCTATGTATCTCCGTTCCTTGGCAGACTCGACGACATCAGCACGGCAGGTATCGATCTGATCCAGGACATCGTGCAGATCTTCGACAACTACGGACTTGAGACCGAGATCATCGCGGCATCCGTCCGCAACCCGATCCATGTGACGGACTGCGCACTTGCGGGAGCACATATCGCAACGGTTCCGTACAAGGTGATCGAGCAGATGACAAAGCATCCGCTTACCGATGCGGGAATTGAGAAATTCCAGGCGGACTACAGAGCTGTATTTGGTGACTAATTACCGAAGATGCTCTGCGGTATTTGATGACAAAGTTTTGCAGTAGCAATGACAAAGAATGCATGAAGGGGGAACTATGGATAAGCTGGCACTTCAGAAGATGGCTGTTGAAGTCCGCAAGGGAATTGTATCGTCCGTGCACAGCGCGAAGGCGGGACATCCGGGCGGATCACTCTCAGCAGCAGATATCTTCACCTATTTATATTTTGAAGAGATGAATATTGATCCGAAGGATCCGAAGAAGGAGGACCGCGACCGTTTTGTGCTGTCCAAGGGACACACGGCGCCGGGACTTTACTCGGCACTGGCAAACCGCGGTTATTTTCCGGTGGAGGATCTTTTGACCCTGCGCCATACCGGATCGTATTTACAGGGACATCCTGATATGAAGCACATTCCGGGCGTGGATATGTCTTCCGGTTCTCTGGGACAGGGACTTTCCGCAGCGTGCGGCATGGCTCTGGCAGGGAAGATGAAACAGCAGGATTACCGTGTGTATGCACTTTGCGGTGACGGCGAGATCGAGGAGGGACAGATCTGGGAGGCTGCCATGTTCGCAGGTTTCCGCAAGCTGGATAACCTCTGCGTGATTGTGGACAACAACAACCTGCAGATCGACGGACCGATCGACGAGGTCTGCTCGCCGTACCCGATCGACAAGAAGTTCGAGAGCTTTAATTTCCACGTCATCAACATCGACGGCAATGATTTCGATGAGATCAAGCGGGCGTTTGATGAGGCGAGAGCCACGAAGGGAATGCCGACCGCGATTATTGCGCACACCGTAAAGGGAAAAGGTGTCTCCTACATGGAGAACAGCGTCGGCTGGCACGGTAAAGCGCCGAACGACGAGGAATATGCAGTGGCGATGGAGGATCTTAGAAAGGCAGGTGAAGCATTGTGTCAGAAGTAAAGATTGCAACGAGAGAGAGCTACGGCAATGCTTTGGTCGAGCTTGGAGGAGAGCATGAGAATCTGGTTGTCCTGGATGCGGATCTCGCAGCGGCAACCAAGACCGGAATGTTCAAGAAGGCATTCCCGGACCGCCACATTGACTGCGGTATCGCAGAGGCGAATATGACCGGCGTGGCAGCCGGAATGTCCACATGTGGATTTGTACCGTTTGTGAGCACCTTCGCCATGTTTGCGGCAGGACGTTCTTACGAGCAGGTGCGCAATTCCATCGGATATCCGCATCTGAATGTGAAGATCGGTGCGACACATGCCGGAATTTCCGTCGGGGAAGACGGCGCGACCCATCAGTGCAACGAGGATATTGCCCTGATGCGTGCGATCCCGGGAATGGTTGTCATCAACCCGGCGGACGACATCGAGGCGCGCGCGGCAGTGAAGGCTGCCTACGAGTACGTGGGACCGGTGTATCTGCGCTTTGGCAGACTGGCGGTTCCGGTCATCAACGACGGCGCGGATTATAAGTTTGAGATCGGCAAGGGCGTGACGCTCCGTGAGGGAAGCGACTGCTCCATCATTGCAACCGGACTTTGTGTCTCGGAAGCACTGGCAGCAGCGGATACGCTGGCAGAGCAGGGCATTCATGCGGAAGTCATCAACATTCACACTATCAAGCCGCTCGACGAGGAACTTGTGGTAAAGACGGCAAAAAGACGGGGCGTGTATTCACGGTGGAGGAGCATTCCATCATCGGAGGATTCGGCGCGGCAGTGGCGGAGACGCTCGGTGAAAAATGCCCGACAAAGATTACCAGAATCGGTGTCAACGATGTCTTTGGCGAATCCGGTCCGGCAAAAGAACTTCTTCACAAATACGAACTGGATGCAGAGGGAATCGCAAACCGCATCCTGCGTGAGATGAAGTAGAACGGCGCAGCACAGGAGGAAACTAAGAGATGTTAGAAGAATTAAAAAACAGGTCTATGAAGCCAACATGGAACTTCCGCGCAGAGGGCTCATCACCTACACCTGGGGCAATGTCAGCGGAATCGACCGCGAGAGCGGCTATTTCGTCATCAAGCCGAGCGGTGTGGATTATGATGCCTTAAGCCCGGACGATATGGTAGTCATGGATCTTGACGGAAATAAGATCGAGGGCAGATATAAGCCGTCCTCCGACACGGCGACCCATATCGAACTCTACAAAAAGTACGAGGAGATCGGTGGTACATACCCATTCCCCGGAGGCTGTCGCGTGGGCGCAGGCGGGCAGAGACATTCCGCTTTACGGCACAACGCATGCAGACTATTTCTTCGGACCGATTCCGTGCGCCAGAAATCTGACGCCGGAGGAGATCGACGAGGCATATGAGAAGAACACCGGACTTGTGATTATTGAGACCTTTGAGACAAGAGGCATCAAGCCGATGTACACACCGGCGGTTCTCTGTGCGAATCACGGACCGTTTACCTGGGGCAAGGATGCCGCAGAGGCAGTCCACAATGCGGTCGTACTGGAGGAAGTGGCGAAGATGGCACGCAACACTGAGCTTATCAATCCGAAGGTGAAGCCGGCGCCGGATTGTATCAAGGAAAAGCATTTCTACCGCAAGCATGGGGCAAATGCCTACTATGGACAGAATTAGTACGTCGGAAGAAACGGCCTGCCGTTTCGCAATAAATATGCTTAGAAATGAGGATCAGTATGCAAAAACGGAGTTTTGGCAGAACAAAGGAAGGCAGGGAGGTCACGGAGTACACGCTTGTCAATGCGCAGGGAATGACGCTTTCTGTCATTGATCTCAGGGCAACGATCGTATCGATCACAATGAAGGGCTCAGACGGAAACGTATATGACGTTGTGCTGGGATACGATACACCCGTTGATTATCAGAACAATACCTGCTATTTTGGAGCGGTGATCGGGCGCAATGCGAACCGGATCGATCATGCACACATCCATCTGGACGGAAAAGACTATTCGCTGGAAGCGAATGACAATGAGAACAATCTGCACAGCGGATCGCACGGTTTTCACGCAGTGATCTGGGATGTGGTGCAGGAGAGCGCACAGAGTATTACGTTTTCCTATGTAAGCCGCGACGGGGAACAGGATTTCCCGGGCAATATGACGGCGAAGGTTACGTACACGCTGGATGATAACGGGGAGGTTGCGATCGCCTATGAGGCAGTCTGCGACCAGACGACGGTGGCGAACTTTACGAACCATGCCTACTTTAATCTGGACGGACATGATTCCGGCGTGATGGAAGGGCAGAAGCTCGAACTTCACGCATCCTACTATACGCCGGTCATTGATTCCAAGGCGATTCCAACCGGAGAACTCGCAAAAGTAGCCGGGACGCCGTTTGATTTCCGGGAGATGAAGGAGATCGGACGGGACATCGAAGCGGACGATACGCAGCTTCGTTATGCGGGTGGTTATGACCACAATTATGCGCTGGACAAGGCGGACGGTACCATGCAGCTTGCTGCGCGTGCCAGAGGTGCAAAGTCCGGCATCTGCATGGATGTGTATACGGACTGTGTGGGGATCCAGCTCTATACCGGCAACTTTATCACGCCGCAGACCGGCAAGGGTGGTGTGCAGTACGACAGGCGCCATGCATTCTGTCTCGAGACGCAGTATTTCCCGAATGCGGTGAATGAGAAGAACTTTAAATCACCGGTGTTAAAAGCGGGTGATACGTACCGCTCGGTGACAAAGTACTGCTTCGGACTGGAAAAATAAAAACAAATAATCAGGAATAAGGAAAAGTGGATTTTATCACGGAAAACGGTGGTAAGATCCACTTTTTTTTATTCGGAGAAGTCTGATACTTGACAACGGGTGTGGCTCGTGTGGATAATTGTAGAAGAGAGCAGGCGTGCTGGTGACAACGGCAGGCGGGGCGCAGAGTTTTACAGAAGGGCAGCAGAGCGGCGATGAGAGAAGAACTTCTTAACGAACTGATGGTCATTTCAGAGGAAGAAAAAAGTACAGAGCGGGACAGGGAATGGTCGAGCGTCAGCTGTATGCGAGAGTCGATCGGGGAGATTGACCGGGATCTGCTGTTAAAGCGGGGACGGCTCATCACCGTGCGCCCGCACAGCCGCTTTGTGGATTTCCCGGAGCACCGGCACAACTATGTGGAGATCATGTATGTCGTGCAGGGGAGCATCACGCACATCATTGAGGGGAAGGAGCTGACGCTTCACAAGGGGGATGTGCTGATGTTGAACCAGCAGGTGCGCCATGCTATCCGCAGGGCAGAGTATGAGGATATCGGCATCAATTTTATCGCGCTGCCGGAGTTTTTTGAGGTGCCGCTTTCCATGCTGCACGAGAAAAATGTGCTTGCGGAATTTATCGCCGGCGCTTTCGGACAGAAAAATCCGGTATCGCACTACCTGCTGTTCCGCTTAAAGGAGCAGCCGCAGGTGGAAAATCTCATGGAAAATATGATCGAATCCATGTTGCATGAACATTCCGATGAGGATGTCATGAACCAGTATACGATGGGACTGGTATTTTTATATCTTCTGAATCACCTTGAGAATTTAAGCCACAATTCCTCGATGGATTACCGGGAGACGATCGTGCAGGCGGTGCTCGGGTACATCAAGAGCGACTGCAAAAATGCGAATCTGACGAAGATCGCAAAAGATACCCATCAGTCGGTCTCGGTGTTAAGCAAGCTGATCCGGCAGAAAACCGGATATACATTCAAGGAGCTTTGCAGCAGCGGAGATTTGAGACGGCGGCACATCTGCTCACGGAGACGGATCTGGCGGTGGAGGAGATCGCACTTGATGTCGGGTATGAGAATCTGAGTTATTTTTTCCGGCAGTTTAAGAGCCGGTATGGCGTGACACCGCGTGCATACCGCATGATGAATTCACGTGACGCCGGGAACCTTTATGAAAAATAATAGAGAATATTTGAGAATGGAAAATAAGGACAGTTTTTAGTCGAATCAGAGCCTAAAACACGGTCCTTATTTTTGTGATGCTGACAGCAGAAATGAGAAGGAAAGAGAAAGGAGCAGGTGGATGGAGATGACGTATTATCTGGCGGTGGATATCGGAGCGTCGAGCGGACGACATATGCTGTCCCATCTGGAAGACGGAAGCTGGTATTGAAGAGATCTACCGTTTCCCGAACGGAATGACGGAGAAGAACGGGCACAAGGTATGGGATGTCGAGCGGCTGTTTGCGGAGATTTTAAACGGCATGAAGCAGTGTGTCAGACTGGGGAAAATTCCGCACAGCATGGGGATTGACACCTGGGCGGTGGACTATGTACTTTTGGATGGGCAGGGAAGACGCATCGGCGATGCGGCAGCCTACCGCGACGGCAGGACGCAGGGCATGGATGAAAAAGTGTATGCGCACATTACGGAGGAAGAACTCTACCGCAGAACGGGAATCCAGAAACAGATTTTTAACACGATCTATCAGCTGGCGGCGGTAAGGGAGCAGCATCCAAAATGGCTGGAGCAGGCGGACTGTCTGCTGATGATGCCGGATTATTTTCATTTTCTTCTGACCGGGAAAAAGGTGCAGGAGTACACCAATGCGACGACGACCCAGCTGGTCAGCCCGGTGACAAAGGACTGGGATGAGCAGCTGATTCGGCAGCTGGGCTATCCGAGACGGCTGTTTCAGGAGATCCGGATGCCGGGGTATGAACTGGGGAGCCTGCGCGGGGAGATCCGGAAAGAAGTGGGATTTTCCTGCAAGGTGGTTCTGCCGCCCACACACGATACCGCCTCGGCGGTGGCGGCGGTGCCGACGCAGGAGAAAGAGACGCTCTACATCAGCTCCGGCACATGGTCGCTCATGGGAACCGAACGGATGACGGCGGATTGCAGCAGTGCGGCGAGAGCGCACAACATGACAAACGAGGGCGGTTACGACTGCCGGTTCCGCTATCTGAAAAATATCATGGGACTCTGGATGATCCAGTCCGTCCGAAAGGAGAGTGCGCCGGAGCTTGGGTTTGAGAGATCTGTGCGCGCGCCGAGAAGGAGACGATCGCGTCGCGTATCGACGTCAACGATGCGCGCTTTCTGGCGCCGGAGAACATGACGGAGGAAGTAAGACGGGCATGCCGGGAAGCGGGGAGCAGGTTCCGCAGACCATCGGGGAACTGGCGGCGGTCATCTACCACAGTCTTGCGCAGTGCTATGCCGGGACGGCAGAGGAGATCGAGGCGTTGACGGGAAAACAGTACCCAAAGATTCACATTGTGGGCGGCGGCGCGAATGCGCAGTATCTAAACCGGCTTACCGCAGAATACACCCGAAAGACGGTCGAGGCGGGGACCGACGGAGGCGACGGCGCTTGGCAACCTTGCCGTGCAGATGATTGCGGCGGGAGAATTTGAAGACCTTAGGGCAGCGAGAGCGTGCATTGCGGATTCATTTGCAATGGAGAAGTTTGAAGGAGAGAAGGGAGAAACGAGATGACAGGTTATGAAGCAGCAAAAGCAAAATATGAGACACTTGGCGTGGACACAGACCGCGCGATCGAGCGGTTGAAAAAAAGGTTCCAGTATCGCTGCACTGCTGGCAGCTGGACGATGTGATCGGATTTGACAATGACGGCGGACTCACAGGCGGAATCCAGACGACCGGAAACTATCCGGGGCGCGCCAGAACGCCGCAGCAGCTGATGGAGGACATGGAGGAGGCAATGAAGCTGATGCCGGGAACGGCAAAATTAAATATTCATGCGTCCTATGCGATTTTTGAGCCGGGAGAATTTGCGGACCGCGACGCCTTAGAGCCGAAGCATTTTGCAAAGTGGGTGGAATTTGCGAAGAAGCACCATATGGGAATTGATTTCAACCCAACGTTTTTCTCTCCCACGAAAAAGTAAAAGACGGACTTACCTTATCAAGCCCCGATGAGGAGACCAGAAAGTTCTGGATCAACCACGGAAAGGCATGCATCCGCATCTCGGAATATTTTGCAAAGGAGACCGGTGTGCCGTGCGTCATGAATATCTGGACGGGAGACGGATTCAAGGATGTTCCGGCAGACCGTATGGGACCGCGTCTGCGCTACAAGGATTCGATCGTGCAGATTTTATCTGAGCCGTATGACAGAAATCTCGTCAAGCCGTGCGTGGAATCCAAGGTATTCGGTATCGGTGTGGAGTCTTACACCGTGGGTTCGGCAGAATTTACATTGAGCTTCGCCGCACAGCATGAAGGCTGTATGCCGCTCATGGACAACGGACATTATCATCCGACGGAGTATGTTTCGGACAAGATTCCTGCCATGCTCTGTTTTTACCCGGAGTTTGCGCTTCACATTACCAGAGGCGTGCGATGGGATTCGGATCATGTGCTGCTCTTAGATGACGAGACGAAAGAGATGGCAAAAGAGATCGTAAGAAACGATGCGCTTGACCGTGTATACATGGCGCTGGATTGCTTTGATGCGAGCATCAACCGTGTCCTGGCGCTTGCAACAGGCTTTCGGAACTGGCAGAAAGCCCTGTTAACGGCACTGTGCACGCCGAATGAAATGTTAAAGGAGCTGCAGGATACGAATCAGCTGGGAAAACTCATGGTTATGCATGAGGCGGTAAAAATGCTTCCGATCGGCGAGATCTGGGAGGAATACTGCCGCAGGGAAGGCGTGTGCGACGACCTTCATTTCTACGACGAGATCGAGCGTTACGAGCGTGAGGTACTGACCAAAAGAGGATAAGCAGATAGAAGCTGAATCAGAGAGAAGAGAGGAAGAGAATCATGAAATTTTTGGATGCAGAATTTGTACAGGGATTTATCCGCATGGCAAACGACGGATGGGAGCAGGGCTGGCATGAGAGAAACGGCGGAAACTTATCTTACCGCGTGAAACCGGAGGAAGTGGAAGCGGTGAGGGAGAACTTTCAGGAAAAGGAGTGGCAGCCGATCGGCACCACGGTGCCCAATCTGGCAGGAGAGTATTTCCTTGTGACCGGAAGTGGAAAATATTTCCGCAACGTCATCTTAAAGCCGGAAGATTCGATCTGCATGATTGAGCTGGACGAAAAAGGCGAGAACTACCGGATTGTGTGGGGACTGGTAAACGGCGGAAGACCGACCTCGGAGCTGCCGAGCCATCTGATGAACCTGGAGGTAAAGAAACTGCAGAATCCGAAGTACCGCGTGGTCTATCACGCGCATACCACCAATATCATTGCGCTGACGTTCGTGCTTCCACTGGAGGACCGCATTTTCACGAGAGAACTCTGGGAGATGGCAACGGAATGTCCGGTGGTATTCCCGGCGGGTGTCGGCGTGGTGCCGTGGATGGTTCCGGGCGGCAGGGAGATTGCGGTTGCGACCAGCGAGCTGATGAAAAAATATGATCTTGCGATCTGGGCGCATCACGGCATGTTTGCTGCCGGCGAGGACTTTGACTTAACGTTCGGTCTGATGCACACCGCAGAAAAATCGGCGGAGATTCTGGTGAAGACGCTCTCCATGCGTCCGGATAAGCTCCAGACGATACAGCCGGACGAATTCAGACATCTGGCAGAGGATTTTCATGTGACCCTGCCGGAAGAATTTCTGTATGAAAAATAAAAGAGAAGCCTGCCTGCAGGCATAAGAAAACCCCCGGGCGCAATGGAAAGGTACGAAACCTTGGATTGTCAACCGGGGGCCTTCTTATGAAATTCTTTTGTCTGATTCATAGAACCTTTCTCTAGGCAGTGGCATCGAACGAATGAACATCCTCCTCCTCTGTCACCGTCATTGCCTGATGCAGCAGTGTGGCGAACGAAGAAGAAGGCTGCTGTTTGGAACGTTGCTGCTTTCTGCTCTCTGGTGCAAGCCGGTCGATCCGGTTTACTGGGTGAACGGGTAACACGAAAACACTATCATAGTAGATTGCGACAATCATCCTCCTTGACAAATAAATCACAACTGATAGGGGTTAATGAGTTCCTTCTCTACTATATATATCGGCTGACATCAGAAATAATTAAGAGAAAATAGAGGGAATATTATTTGGAAGAAGCGTGCACCTGTGTTAAAATATTGCTGTGAACAGGGGGCACGTTTTTTATGTCATTACAGTTTGTGTTCGGCAATTCCGGAAGCGGAAAGTCCGATTATTTATATCAGTCGATATTGGAGGAAGCGGAAAGGGAACCGGAGAAGAATTTCCTTTTGCTTGTCCCGGAACAGTTTACGATGCAGACGCAGCGCGAACTTGTGTGGCGCCAGCCCAATCATGCCATCATGAACGTGGATGTGCTCAGTTTTGTGCGTCTGGCGTACCGTGTGTTCGACGATCTCGGAATGCAGGATCTGGTCATTTTAGAGGAGACGGGCAAGAATCTGGTGCTGCGCAAGGTGGCGGAGCTTAAGAAAAAAGAACTCTCGGTGCTTGGCGGCAATCTCAACAAAATGGGATACATCGGTGAGATCAAGTCCCTGATCTCGGAGATGGCGCAGTACAATATCACGCCGGAGGATCTTGGTGCTTTTCTCGGTGGGCAGGATGTCGGGGGATACCCTGCGCTGTAAGATGCAGGATATTCTTACGATGTATGAGGGATTCCGGGAGTATATTGACGGGAAATACATCACGGCGGAGGAGATTCTGACACTCTTGTGTGAGGTGGCGGAGGAATCCGAGCTCATCAGGGACAGTGTGATTGTCTTTGACGAGTTTACGGGATTCACCCCGATCCAGAACCGGCTGCTTCGGGTGATGCTGCCGCTTGCCGATCGCGTCATCGTGTCGCTCTCCATGGATATCCGGGAGGATTTTACCACAGCAGAGGTGTGCACGAGCTTTTTTCCATGAGCAAGGAGACCGTGCAGACACTGCTTAAGATTGCGGCGGATGCGGGATGCGAGGTACTCTCTCCGGTGATTATGGAGCCGGGAGAGCACAGGCGCTATGAAAATGCACCGGAGCTGTTTTTCATGGAACAGAATCTGTTCCGTCCGATGTACCGGAAGTGGCCAAAGCCGGTTAATGACATCAGCATCACCAGCTTAAAGGATCCGCGCCAGGAGCTTTCTTTTGTCGCAAGGGAGATTGTGCGCCTGGTACGGACAAAGGGCTACCGTTACCGGGATTTTGCGGTGGTGACCGGAGACGTGCCACAGTATGCCAACTACGTTCCGGAGACGTTTGCACAGTACGGGATCCCGTTTTTATCGACCAGACGAGAAACATTCTGTTTCACCCGTTCATCGAGTTTATCCGCGCGGCGCTTGAGGTCGTGGAGTTTGATTTCTCCTACCAGAGTGTGTTCCGCTTCCTTCGGAGCGGACTGGCGGGACGGTTTCTGACGGAGAATAAGACGGAGCAGACGGCAGACGAGGACGGCGCCAAAGCCAAAGCCGGAGCCGGGGTGAATGATGAGGACGGCGCTGGAGCCGGAGTGGTAGACGAGGACAGTGTTGAAGTCAAAGCAGGATCGGATGAGGACGGCGCCAAAGCCTGGGCGGATGCAGAGGATGTGATTGACCGCCTGGAGAATTATGTGCTTGCAAAGGGAATCCGCGGCAGAAAGCGCTGGAGCGAGAAATGGACGTCCGTGACGAAGCGGGATGCCTGCCATCCGGAGGCGGCGCAGGAGGAGATGGCTCTTTTGAACCGGGCGCGGGAGCGGATCGTTCTGGCATTTGAGCCGCTGTGTGGACTTTTTTCCGGGAAAAAACACGGTTGCGGAGCAGACCTATGGACTGTATGAGTTTATCACGGCGCTGGATATTGAAGCGCAGCTAGGGAGAAGCAGTTCCTCTTAGAACAGGCGGAGGAGACGGAGTACAACGGCGTGCGCAGGAACCAGACCAGAGCGCAGGAGTACGGGCAGATTTATAAGATCGTGATGGATCTTTTTGACAAGGTCACGTCGCTGCTCGGGGAGGAGCAGATGTCGATCCGGGAGTACACAGACATCCTGGACGCAGGATTTTCTGCGGCAAAGGTCGGTATGATTCCGCCGGGAAATGACCGTGTGACAGTCGGAGACATTGAGCGCACCAGATTAAATCATATCCGGATTCTGTTCTTTGTGGGAGTCAATGACGGTATCGTGCCGAAAGCCGGCAGCACCGGAAGCATCATCTCACAGTTCGAGCGCGAGAAGATGGCGGAGCATCATCTGATGTTAGCGCCGGGGGCGCGGGAAAAAGTCTTTATCCAGAAGTTTTATCTTTATCTGAACTTAACCAAGCCGTCGGACGGATTGTATGTCACCTACTCAAGGGTCAGCCCGGAGGAAAGGCGCTGCGCCGGTCTTATCTGATCGGAACGCTCTGCAATATGTTCCCGGAACTAAAGATCCGTGAGCCGGAGGAGGAGACGGAGGCGTCCGCGATTTTAACGCCGGAGAGTGGGATCGATTATCTGCTGGAGGGACTCTGGACAGAACAAAAAGTCGCATACTTGGGAGGCACTTGCGAAGTGGTATCTCTCGGATGAGACTTATCATGCGAAGGCGCTGCGCCTGCTTGCGGCATCTTTTTACCGTTACAGCGGAGAGCCGATCGGAAAAGAGGTTGCGCGCGCCTTATACGGCACGGAACTGGAGAACAGTGTCACAAGGCTGGAGCAGTTTGCGGAGTGCGCGTTTGCACATTACATGACCTACGGACTGGGACTGTCACAGCGGGAATTACAGGAGTTTGCCGGTGTGGATATGGGAAATATCTATCATGACGCGCTGTGGCATTTTGCGGAGCGCATCCGCAGGTCTTCGTATACCTGGTATGATCTGCCCGAACAGATGCGCGAGGCGTGGATTGAGGAGAGCATGAATGACGCGATTGCGGGCTGCGCGAATGTGGGCGCATTCGACGAGGCGAAGAACCGCTATCTGCTGTCGCGCATGAAAGACACGATCCGGCGCACGGTGTGGGCGCTCACGATCCAGGTGCAGAAGGGGCGTTTTTACGCCGAGTGATTTTGAGGTGTCGTTTTCGCAGGCCGATCATCTGGAGGCAATCCGTTTTCAGCTGACTGAGGAGGAAAAGATGCGTCTGCGGGGCAGGATTGACCGTGTGGATACCTGTGAGACGGACGATAAGGTGTATGTAAAGATCATTGATTACAAATCGGGCAACACCACATTTTCCCTGCTGAATCTGTATCACGGGCTGCAGCTGCAGCTGGTGGTTTATATGAATGCGGCGCTCGAACTGGAGGCAAAAAAGCATCCGGGAAAACGGGCGGTGCCTGCGGGAATGTTTTACTATCACATTGAGGATCCCATGGTCGACGGCAGCGGTACGGAGTCGGAGGAGGAGATCCGGCAGGCCGTGCTGGAGGAATTAAAGCCGAACGGGCTGGTCAATGACGATCCCGAGATATACGGGGCGATGGATACGGAACTTTCCGGAAGCTCCGCAGTCATTCCTGTGGCGCTTAAAGCGGACGGTTCCTTAAAAGCGACGTCCAAGACGGCGAGTACGGAAGAATTTGAGACAATGTCGGACTACGTGAAGGAGACCGTGACGAAGGCGGGCAGAAGAATCCTAGGCGGAGATGTGGCGGCGGCACCGTATGAACTCGACGGGAGAAGCGGCTGCGATTATTGTCCGTATCACATGGTGTGCGGATTTGACGCGCGGATACCGGGCTTTTCTTACCGGAAGTTAGAAAAAGCCGGACGGTGCCGAGGCGATTCTTGCGAAAATGAGAGAGACGCGAAGCGAGGAGAAGAGACAGTAGATGGGTGTTTCATGGACCAGAGAACAACAACAGGTAATCGATTTAAGAAAGCGCAACATTCTGGTATCGGCAGCTGCCGGTTCGGGTAAAACGGCGGTTTTAGTCGAGCGCATTATCAAGATGATCACGGAGGGAGAACATCCGGTGGACATCGACCGGCTTTTGGTGGTGACGTTTACGAATGCGGCTGCGGCGGAAATGCGGGAGCGCATCGGGGCGGCGATCGAGAAAGCGCTGGAGGAGCATCCGGATTCGGAGCATCTGCAACGCCAGCTGACGTTAATCCACAATGCGCAGATCACGACTATCGACAGTTTTTGTCTGTATGTGATCCGCAATCATTTCCACGAGATTGACCTGGAGCCGGATTTTAGGATCGGGGACGAGGGAGAGTTAAAGCTGTTAAAAGAGGACGTGCTGCGCGGCGTGCTGGAGAGCAATTACGAACAGATGACACCGGAGTTTGCGGCATTTGCAAAAGGGTATGTGTCGGGGAAGAGTGATGCGAAGGTGGCGGAGATGATCCTCTCGCTCTATGAGTTCTCCATCTACCCGTGGCCGATGGAGTGGCTTACTTCCGGCATCTGTGGCTATGAGATATCGGATGTGCAGGAGATGGCAGAAGCGCCATGGATGCAGCCGCTCGTGCTGCATCTGCGGTCGGTGCTGGCGGATCTGGTAAAAAGCTTCGCATCGCGCATGTGCTTACGCGGGAGGAAGACGGACCGAATATCTATGAGAAGGTGATCTCGTCGGATCTCGCAAAGTTCGAGGGACTGGCGGCGTGTGAAAATTTTCTGGAACTGTACGAAAAGCTTACCGCCGTCACTTATGACAGGCTGCCGTCGAGCCGCGGCTTTTCGGGCGATGCAGGGAAGGTTTCGCGTGTGAAGGAACTCCGCGACCAGGTGAAGGATACGGTAAAAAAGATCAACAAGCAGTATTTCTTTTGCATCGCCGGAAGTCATGTGCGGGCAGGTGCGCCGGGCAGAGCCGATGGCGAAGGAACTGGTGCGTCTTGCCATCGCATTCTCCGAGGCGTTTGCAGCGGAAAAAGCGCCGGAAGAATCTGGTGGATTTTCAGGATCTGGAGCATCTGGCCCTGGAGATTCTCGTGGATGCAAAGACAAAGCAGGCGCGCGCTGCGGCGGAGGAGTTCCGCGACATGTACGAGGAGATCATGATCGACGAGTATCAGGACAGCAATCATGTGCAGGAGACGCTTCTTAGGGCGATCTCGAGAGAGGAGCGCGGAGCGTACAACCTGTTCATGGTGGGGGACGTCAAGCAGAGTATCTACCGCTTCCGTCTGGCGAGACCGGAGCTTTTTATGGAAAAATACGATACCTACACGCTGGAGGAAAGCAGTACGCAGCGTATCGATCTGCACAGGAATTTCCGGAGCCGGTCAGAGGTGCTTGATCTGACAAACGATGTGTGTTACCGGATCATGGCGCGCGATCTCGGCAATGTGGCATACGATGAGGATGCGGCGCTCTACGCGGGCGCAGATTATTGTGCGCCGGATGAGGCAGGGATGTTTGCACCGGAGATTCTTGTGGCGGACAGTGCCGAAGAACTCTTAGAGGGCAGCGGGTACGAAGACCGGAAGCTGTATGAGGCGAAGCTTGTGGCAGAGCGCATCCGGAAGCTGATGACAGAGCAGAAGGTGACGGACAAGGCGACGGGGGAACTGCGCACCGTGCGTTACAGCGATATTGTGATTCTGCTCCGCAGCCTAAGCGGGTATGCCGATTCGTTTGCCGCCGTGTTGAACGAGGCGGGAATACCGGCGCATACGGTGTCAGCAACCGGCTATTTCTCGGCGGTGGAGGTGCAGACGGTGCTTGCGATGCTTCGGATTCTTGACAATCCGAGACAGGATATTCCGCTTGCGGCAGTGCTTAAGTCTCCGATCGCCGGGCTTACGGACGAGGAGCTGGGACGGCTTAGGGCGCACGACCGCAGCGTGCCTTTCTGTGAGTGTGTGCTCGCACGCTGCAGGGAACTTGCGCAGAGTGAAGAACCTTTGGCGGAAGGTTATGAGAAAAAAACTGTGGGAGTTCTGGAAGCTGTATGAGAGGCTGCGGGCGCTTGTGCCGGACACCCCGATTCACGAGCTGATCGAGATCGTGTTGAAGGAAAGCGGCTACGGAAATTATGCGGCGGCGATGCCGGCAGGAGGCAGACGCAGAGCGAATCTGCGCATGCTGGTGGAGAAGGCGATCGCCTATGAGAATACGAGCTACAAAGGGATTGTTTCATTTTGTGCGCTACATCGATGAACTCCAGAAATACGATGTCGATTTTGGCGAGGCGGACGTGGTCGGGGAGAATGAGGACGTCGTGCGCATTATGAGTATCCACAAGAGCAAGGGACTGGAATTCCCGGTGGTCTTTGTGTGCGGTCTGGGAAGAAATTTTAACAAGCAGGATACCAGAAGCCGCATGGTGCTGCACCCGGAACTGGGAATCGGAATTGACTGGATCGACGGCGAGCGCAGGATCAAGACGCCGACCATATTAAAGCGCGCCATCGCAAAGCAGATCGAACTGGAGAATCTGGGCGAGGAGCTCCGCGTGCTCTATGTGGCGTTCACACGCGCGAAGGAGAAGCTGATCTTAACGGGGTGCAGAAAAGATGCAGAAAATGATCTGGCGGCGCTAAGGGAAGCGGCACAGGAGGAACTTTTCCCGGAAACGGAGCATGTTCCTCTGCCGTATCTGCTCCGGGAGAGCGCGGCAGGCTATTTCGACTGGCTGCTTCCGGCGGTGTTTTCCTATCACGGACGCTATCAGGTGCGCGTTGTGCCGGCGGAGGAACTGCTCGACGCAGAGAGCCGTCACATGAAGGAGGAGACGGAGAATCTGGAACAGTGTCTGTCACGCATTGCAGCGGCGGATGCGGCAGACGTGGCGGAATTTGACGGGAAGTTTTCATTCACCTATCCGTACGAGCGCGATCTGAAGCGCAAAAACAAATATTCCGTGTCGGAATTAAAGCATCGGGCGATGCGGGAAAAGCTTCTGGAGGAGGAGACGGATGTTGTCCCGGCGTTTTTAGAGACGGAGGGAAAATCCTATGTTCCGCCGTTTGTCCAAAAAAAAATGGAGCAGGAAGAAACCGGCGGACAGAACCAGGGTGCACTGCGCGGAACTGCGGTTCACAGGGTGATGGAGTGCTACCAGTTTTCGGCGGCGGCAGGAGTCACGGAACAGATTGAGGCGATGCTTGCCGGAGGACAGATCACGGAGGAGATGAAGCGCCTGGTAAAACCGGCTCTCATCGAGACGTTTCTCACATCGGCGGCGGGAGAGCGGATGAAGCGTGCGGAGACTGCCGGAACGCTGTACCGGGAGAAACCGTTTGTGATGGGATTTACGGGCGAGGAGCTCGCGGCATTCGGATTCGGAGACGGAGAGAAATGTGCGGATGACAAAGAGCTGACGCTGATCCAGGGAATCATCGATGTGTTCTGGATTGAGGAGGACGGCATTGTGGTGCTGGACTATAAGACGGACCGTGTGAAAACCGGCAAGGAACTGGCGGACCGTTATGCTTCGCAGTTAAAGCTCTACGGCGAGGCGCTGGAGCGGATCTATAACCACGGAAGTGAGAGGACGCTTCGCGTGAAGGAGCGGCTTCTCTACTCGTTCCGGCTGGGCGCAGTGATACCGGTGTAACGTAAATGGAACATAAGAAACGATAGATTTCAGAGATAAGAACATCAGAAAGGAAGAAAAAGAGATGGGACAGATCATACTGGCATCCGCCTCACCGCGGAGAAAGGAATTGTTAGAGCAGATCGGGATTTCGTTTGAAATCTGCCCGGCCAAAGGTGAGGAGCGGATCACGAAGAGCGTACCGCACGAAGTCGTGGAGGAACTGGCGTCGCAGAAGGCCATCGAGGTGGCATCCATGGTAAGAACCTACGAGGAGACGCATCAGGAACTGGTGACACCCTCGGATCTTATGGTGATCGGCGCCGACACGATTGTCTCCTGCGGGGGACAGATCTTAGGGAAGCCCAAAGACGAGCGTGATGCCTGCCGCATGCTTAAGCTTCTCTCCGGCGGCACACACCAGGTATACACCGGAGTGTCGATCGTGCTTTTGGATGCGTCCGGAAAGGCCGGTCAGGTGACGTTTCATGAGAAAACCGATGTCACGATGCGCGCGATGAGCGAGGAGGAGATCCGGCGCTATGTGGCAACCGGCGAGCCGATGGACAAGGCCGGCGCGTACGGCATTCAGGGGAAATGTGCGATTTTTGTTGACAAAATCGATGGCGACTATAATAATGTTGTAGGGCTTCCGGTAGCAGCCATTTACCGGGAATTAAAGAAGCTTGGAATTGATATCTATTTATGGTAAAATAAAACGTTGGCGGAGGAAAAGATATGTACGATGAAATGTGCCTGGATACATTTTTGGCGCAGCAGGAGAAGCTGTTTCGGGAACCTGTGGCAGAAAGCAGGGAAGAGGCGGAGGAATTTCTTTCGGACTGTTTCGCAACAGTCTGTGAGAATCTGAAGGAAGTGCGGGCGTACTTTAAGGAAGAGGGTGCGGATATCGCCGGAATGAGCAGCGAGGATCTGGCGGAGCAGGCAGAAGTGTTCGCACTGCCGGACGGAAGATACCTGATCGTGGAAGCTTAAGCCGTCTGCTTTGGAGAACGTAGGAAGATACATAACAGAATGGTAGAATATATAGAAAGAACGAGGGAATGTAATGAAGAATTATGATGTGATCATTATAGGAGCCGGTCCTTCCGGAATTTTTTTGTGCGTATGAGCTGATTCATGCGAAAAAGGATCTGAAAGTGTTAATGATTGAAAAAGGAAGACGGATTGAGAACCGTGAATGTCCGAAGCGTAAGACCAAGGTATGCGTGGGATGCAAGCCGTGTTCCATCACGACCGGATTCGCCGGTGCGGGAGCTTTCTCCGATGGCAAACTGTCCTTATCGCCGGATGTCGGCGGCAACCTGCCGGAGATTTTAGGCTACGATAAGACCGTGGAGCTGTTAAAGGAATCGGATGATATTTATCTGAAATTCGGTGCGGATTCCAAGGTGTACGGTGTGGATAAAGAGAAGGAAATCCGCGAGATCCGTAGAAAAGCGATCATGGCGAACTTAAAGCTGATCGAATGCCCGATCCGTCATCTCGGCACGGAGGAAGGCTACAAGATCTATTCCAGACTGCAGGAGCACCTGTTAGAGAAAGGGGTCGAGATGGAGTTTGGCACCATGGTCAAGGACATCATCATCGAGGACGACCAGGTCAAGGGTATCATTACCGACAAGGATGAGACATACACGGCAGCAGAGGTCATCTCCGCCGTGGGACGTGAGGGTGCAGACTGGTTCTCCCATATCTGCAATCAGCATGATATTGAGACGAAGGTCGGCACCGTGGATATCGGTGTGCGTGTCGAGGTGCGTGATGAGGTGATGGAATTTTTAAATGAGAACCTCTACGAGGCGAAGTTAGTGTACCATACACCGACGTTTGACGATAAGGTGCGTACCTTCTGCACTAATCCGTCCGGTGAGGTTGCAACCGAATACTACGACAACGGACTGGCGGTGGTCAACGGACACGCCTACAAGTCCAAGGATTTAAAGACCAACAATACCAACTTTGCCATTCTGGTATCGAAGAATTTCACGAAGCCTTTTAAGACGCCGATCGAATACGGCAAGCAGATCGCACAGCTCTCTAATATGCTCTGTGACGGCAAGATACTGGTGCAGACATTCGGAGACTTTAAACGCGGCAGAAGAACGACGGAGGAGCGCCTGTGCCGCAACAACCTCATCCCGACCTTAAAGGATGCGGTACCGGGAGATCTTTCCCTGGTATTCCCGCACCGGATCATGGTGGATATCGAGGAGATGCTGATGGCTCTCGATAAGGTAACGCCGGGTATTGCAAGTGATGAGACGCTGCTCTACGGTGTGGAGGTCAAGTTCTACTCCAATAAGGTAGTGGTGAACTCTGACTTTGAGACGAGTGTCAAGGGACTCCGTGCGATCGGGGACGGCGCGTCCGTGACCAGAGGACTGCAGCAGGCATCCGCGAACGGAATTTCTGTGGCGAGAAGTATCTTGAAAAATATCATGTAGATGTTGAGATAAAGGGTGTTTCACGATGAGAAAAAGATGGGCGATGGGAATGACAGCGTGCGCATGTGCGCTGTCAATAGCTCTTACGGGATGCCAGATTGGCAATAAAGATATTGTGGTCTCGGGAACGTTAAGCAGCAGGCAGGTGTTTACACTGGACAAGTCTGCATGCAGCTTAAAGGAGGCAAAGGTATATCTGGCAAATTATCAGAATATCTATGGAACAGCATATACGATTGACCTCTGGCAGCATGATTTCGGAGACGCATCCCTGCTTGACTATGTGAAGGACATCACGCTGGAGGAGCTCACCCGTGTATACACGATGGATCTGCTGGCACAGTCGCAGGAGGTGACCCTCTCGGAGGATGAGACTGCGAAGGTGGCGGAAGCAGCGAAGGAATATTATGCATCCCTCTCGGAGGATGATGACTGCCTATATGGATGTCGCCGAGACGGATATTGTGGAGTATTATACGCACTATGCGCTGGCGCAGAAGCTGTATCATTCACTGACGAACGGTGTCAACGAGGAGGTCAGCGACGATGAGGCGCGCGTGATGGAAATCATGCAGATTTATGTCACGGACGAAGACCGGGCGCACGAGGTGGAGCAGAAGCTGGCGCAGGGGATGATTTTGCCTCCGTCGCCAACAATTATAACGAATTGTCGGCGATTCAGGTGACGGTATCGAGGGATGATCTGCCCGACGAGGTGGAGGAGGTGGCATTTCAGCTGGACGACAATGCCGTCTCCGGAATGATCGCTGCCGGAAATGGATACTATTTTATCAAGTGCCTGAATAAATAAAATGAAGAGCTGACGGAAGCGAATAAGTCCAACATTGTGGAAAAGCGCGAAAAAGAAGCATTTGACGATGTCTACAATGAATTTGTTGCATCCCTGTCCTCGAGGCTGAACACGGATCTGTGGGATGGAATTGAGCTTACCACGGATGGCAGTATTCAGACAAACAGCTTTTTTGCAGTATTTGAGAAGTATTGTGGTGAGATCTGAGATACAGTATGAAATGAGGTAGATTCTATGACGAAAGATATGACAAGCGGTTCACCGATGAAACTCATTTTAGGATTTTCGGTGCCTCTGTTGTTTGGATTTTTGTTTCAGCAGTTTTATAATCTTGTGGATACTCTGATCGTCGGAAGATTTCTGGGCGTGGATGCACTTGCGGCAGTGGGATCGACCGGTTCGCTGAACTTTCTGATTATTGGATTCTGCATGGGAGTGTGCAACGGTTTTGCCATTCCTCTGGCGCACCGGTTTGGAGCCGGTGATTATAAGGCAATGCGTGCGTTTATGATGAATGCTGTCTATCTGGCGGTGATCTTTGCGGCGGTCATGACGGTGTTTACGGTGGCATTCTGCCGGCCGATCTTACAGCTGATGCAGACGCCGGAGAATATTATTGATGATGCCTACACCTACATTGTCATTATTTTTGCGGGAATTCCGGCAACCTATCTGTACAATCTGGTGTCCGGCGTGATAAGGTCGATGGGCGACAGCAAGACGCCTCTGATTTTCCTGGCGCTGGCTGCATTTGTGAATATCGGACTGGATCTGCTTTTAATCATTGTATTTCCGATGGGAGTTGCCGGAGCAGCGCTTGCAACTGTGATCTCGCAGGCATTTTCCGGTATCGCGTGCGTCATCTACAGCAAGAGAAAGTTTGAGATCCTGCACACCGATGAGGAAGAGCGGAAAGTGAATAAGGGCTACATGAAAACCCTCTGCGGCATGGGTGTGCCGATGGGATTACAGTATTCGATCACTGCGATCGGCAGCGTAATCCTACAGAGCGCAGTCAACACGCTCGGATCGAATGCCGTGGCATCCATGACGGCGGGAAGCAAGATCGGTATGTTCTTCTGCTGCCCGTATGATGCGCTCGGTTCTACAATGGCAACCTACGGCGGACAGAACGTGGGAGCGAAGAAGTTAGACCGCTTGAGCGGCGGATTAAAAGCGGCGGGAATTCTGGGAATCGGATATTCGATCCTGGCGTTTGTGGTGCTGTGGCTTTGCGGCAATCAGCTTGCCATGTTTTTCGTGGAGAGTGCACAGGCGGAGGTCATTGCAAATGTAAGGCTGTTTCTGGTATGCAACAGTGCCTTCTACATTCCGTTGGCTTTCGTGAATATTGTACGCTTTTTGATTCAGGGTATGGGATACAGCAAGTTTGCAATTCTGGCAGGCGTCTTTGAGATGGCGGCGCGTACCCTGGTCGGATTTGTATTTGTTCCGATGTTCGGCTATCCGGCAGCGTGCTTTGCAAGCCCGGTCGCATGGATTTTTGCTGACTGTTTCCTGTTCCCGGCATATTTCCATGTGTTGAAGAAGACGAAGAAAATGTTGAGCGAGCCTGTCCGCACGAGCGTGGCATAGCATGTATGTATGGTACCGGCTGAGGGTGGCATGACATGTCTGCATGGTACCGGCTGAGCGTGGCATGGCAGCGGCTGATGCATAGCAGTTATGAGAAGAATGGAGTATTTATGACAGAGATTTTAAAGGCAATTATATTTGGTATTGTAGAAGGAATTACGGAGTGGCTGCCGATCAGCAGCACCGGACATATGATCCTCTTAAACGAGTTTCTGACACTGGATGTAAGCGCACAGTTCTGGGATATGTTTCTGGTAGTGATCCAGCTGGGAGCGATTTTGGCGGTCGTGGTGCTGTTCTGGAATCTGATCTGGCCGTTTGCACGCAGTTCCTCGGAAGCGGTCGTGGCCGCAGAACAGAATGAGAAGAGTGGTTCCCTTGTAAAAAAAGGGAATACTGGGTGTTAGGTCCCGTCACGGTGCGCATGCCGGTCATTATCAACTGGTGCAAGATCGTGGTGTCCTGCCTGCCGGCAATCGTATTTGTTGTGCTGGGGCTGGATGAGACCTGCGACAGACTGTTTTACAATCCGGTGTGTGTGGCGGTGGCATTGATTGTGTTCGGTGTTGCCTTTATTCTGGTGGAGAATCACAATGCAGCAAAGCAGGCGCGTGTGGAGCAGATGCGGGACATTACGTTTCAGATGGCGATTCTGATCGGTTTGTTCCAGCTGCTCGCGGCTGCGTTTCCGGGAACGTCGCGCTCCGGTGCAACGATTATCGGTGCGCTCTTAATCGGTGTGTCAAGGAAGGCTGCGAGTGAGTTTACGTTCATTCTGGCGATTCCGGTGATGCTCGGGGCAAGCCTGCTAAAGCTGATGGATTTCGGACTTCATCTGACCGGGACGGAGTGGGCGGTTCTGCTTTCCGGTATGGTCAGCGCGTTTCTGGTGTCGGTTGTCGTCATCAAGTTCCTGCTCGGATATATCAGAAAGCATGACTTTAAAGTGTTTGGCTGGTACCGCATTGGGCTCGGCGTGGTGGTGCTTTTGTACTTTTTTCTGCTGAAATAGAGGTGATGGATGAGTATTTTAAACGTAGAACATTTGACGCATGGATTCGGTGACCGTGCGATACTGGACGATGTGTCCTTCCGCCTGTTAAAGGGGGAGCATATCGGTCTTGTCGGAGCGAACGGCGAGGGAAAGTCGACGTTTCTAAATATCGTTACGGGAAAGCTGATGCCGGACGAGGGAAAAGTGGAGTGGGCGAAAAATGTGCGGGTCGGTTACCTCGACCAGCACTCGACACTCACCGCGGGAATGACGATTGAGAGTGTCTTAAAGTCGGCATTTTCGTGGCTGTTTGCGTTGGAAGAGAAGATGAATCAGATCTGTGATGCGCTCGGCGAGGCAGACGAGTCGCAGATGGATGCCATGATGGAAGAACTCGGCGTGATACAGGACACCCTGACGATGCATGATTTTTATACGATCGACGCAAAGGTGGAGGAGGTTGCCAGAGCGCTCGGACTCTTAGAACTCGGGCTGCACCATGATGTGACCGATCTAAGCGGCGGGCAGCGCATGAAGGTGCTGCTGGCAAAGCTTCTTCTGGAGAAGCCGGACATTCTTCTGCTGGACGAGCCGACGAACTATCTGGACGCGGAGCATATCGCGTGGCTGACACGCTATCTGCAGGAGTACGAGAATGCGTTTATCCTGATCTCGCACGACATTCCGTTTTTGAACGATGTTGTCAATATCATCTACCACATGGAGAACCAGCACCTCGACCGCTATGTCGGCAACTACGACAAGTTTGAGGAAGTCTACGCGGTAAAAAAGGCACAGCTTGAGGCGGCATACCGCAAACAGCAGCAGGAGATCAGTGAATTAAAAGATTTCGTGGCGCGCAATAAGGCGCGCGTATCCACCCGCAACATGGCGATGTCGCGGCAGAAAAAGCTGGACAAGATGGACGTCATCGAGCTTGCGGCGGAGCGCCCGAAGCCAGAGTTTTCCTTCCCGGTGGGACGCACGCCCGGCAGATATATTTTGAGACGAAGGATCTGGTGATCGGCTATGAGGAGCCGCTCTCGAAGCCGCTTTCGATCGCACTGGAACGCGGACATAAGGTGGCGCTGATCGGTGCAAACGGAATCGGCAAGACAACACTTTTAAAGAGTCTACTAGGTCTGATTCCCGCGCTTGGCGGCGGTGTCGAGCAGGGCGAGAACCTCATGGTCGGCTACTTTGAGCAGGAGATCAAGGGGGAGAACAAGCGCACCTGCATTGAGGAGATCTGGGAGGAGTTCCCGGCATTTTCCCAGTATGAGGTGCGTGCGGCGCTTGCAAGATGCGGTCTGACCACAAAGCATATCGAGAGCCAGGTGAGAGTCTTAAGCGGCGGCGAGCAGGCGAAGGTGCGGTTGTGTAAACTGATGGACCGGGAGACCAACGTTCTGCTTCTCAGACGAGCCGACGAACCATCTGGATGTGGACGCGAAGGAAGAATTAAAGCGTGCGCTGAAGGAGTACCGCGGAACGGTTCTGTTAATCTGCCATGAGCCGGAGTTTTACCAGGATATCGTGGGAGAGGTCTGGGACTGCTCGAAGTGGACGACGAAGATTCTCTGATAAGAGGCCGGCAGAATGACATGAGGGAGAACGAAATGAAGCCCGATTATTATGATGAGTTTCAATGCATCGCGGATGCGTGCAGTCTGACATGCTGTCAGGAATGGAAGATTGCGGTGGACCGTAAGACGGCTGCCGCATGGAAAAAAAAACAGAAATGCCGGAAGGGGTCCGTCCGAAAAGACGGACCTTATCTGATTATACAAAAAATGCGGGGATGGACGAATCATTACGCTCGATGAAAAAATGCGCTGTCCGTTTCTGGATGAGAGAAAGCTCTGCCGGCTGGTTTTAACCTACGGGGATGCGGTTTTGTCGGAGACCTGTACGCTGTTTCCGCGCGAGAAACATGAGGTGGCGGCGGGGATCACGGAATATTCTCTGATGCCCTGCTGTCCGGCGGTCGTGGATCTGCTTTGGGGACGGGAGTGCATCCGGTTTTCGGATGAGGCAGATAGTGCCTCCTACGGCGCATATGAAGCGGTGTATGGGGTGAGAAAACGTTTCCTCACAATCATGTCAGACCGTGCGTACCGGCCGGCACAGAGTCTTTGCATGCTGTTTTACATGGCGCTTGATCTGTGCGACGCGGGAACTTCATGGAAGGCGGAAGTCCCCAAATTCGGGGATGCGCCTTTTAGAAAAGAACTTGCCGATGCGGTGGAGCATGCCGGGGCGGATTGCCGGGCGGCATTTGTGGAGCGCAATGAGCTGTTTCTGGATCTGGCGGAAAACTACCGGAAGGAAGGGCTGTACCGTGCTTTTTTAACACCGGCGGCAGAGGAAGCGGAACAGATCGCGGAAGATTACGGGAAGATCCGTAAGGAAGATCTCGATGCATTTGCGCAGGCATTTTCTCCATATGAGGCACTGATGCGGTGCTATCTGCAGTCAGAGATTTTTTCGGAGTGTCTGGGGGAGCCGGACGACGTCGAGTATGTGACGGTAAAGCTGCAGTGGATTGCATTAGAGTATGCAGCCATCCGGCATGCCGCTTTTCTGTGCTGGCACAGGGAAGGCGCACTTTCCTATGAGACCATGCGCAGCTGTATGGTAATTCTGTCGCGCATGCTGGGATATGAAGACGAGGATATCTGGGAATACCTGGAGAACAGTTTTGAACGGCTGATCTGGGACTGGGGATATTTTGCCCTTGTTGTCTCGTAAAATGAGATGCCCTGCGTGTCAGGGCATCTCATCAAACGGATGGAGATGATGCTCCTTCAGATAGGAGACAGATGCTGCAAGATCCTCATAGCTGCGCACCTCAATTAACAGTGTGAAAATTATGTGAAAGAGAAGGGATTTTCCGATAGAAAAAAAAGCAGGACGGGGCGCGAAATTCACCCGCATAGAGTGAATTTCGCGCCCCGTCCTGCTGTCTGTGAGAAGACGAATTGATTTATTTGGCAAGAAGCATCATGATCTTGTTGCTGCGCTCCACGAACTTGCTCATGGCATCGACGGACAACGGCTGGTTGGACAGCATTGCCAGGTCATAGAGCTGCTCGCAGAACATCGGAACGTTCTCGGAATCCTTGTGCTCGAAAATGTATTTGACCAGTGCATGGTTCGCGTTTAAGGTTAAGGTCTGGTCTGCGGCGAACATATTCGGATCCATACCGCCCATGCCGCCCATAGCGTACATCTTCATCATATCCTGCATACGTCTGCCTTCCTCGGAGAGAGTGATGATGGAAGCAAGATTCTCATTCTTTAACTTCTCCACCTTGACGGTCAGCTTGTCGTTGCCAAGTGCCTTTTTAAACAGGTCGGTCAGCGTGTCGGTCTCTTCCTTTAAATCAGTGGCATCGTCTGCATCCTTTAAGGAGTCTGTGACATCAGCATCGATTCGCATGAATTTATAATGCTCGTTGCGCTGCTCTAACTGGGAGATGAAGGAGGTATCGATGTTGTGGTCTAAGATCACAGCGTCCATTCCCTGCTCCTTGAAGAGCTTGATGTACTGTCCCTGTTGTACCTTGTCGGTCACGTAGTAGATGACCTTGCGCTCGTCCTTTTCCTCTTCGGAATCGTCCTTTGCATCAGCATCCTCTGTGACGGAATTGCGGTCCTTGTCAACAACATCGGAAGCAGCATCGGCGTCTTCCTTTTTTCTCCTCTTCTTTTTACGAGAAGCTCCGGAAGGGTAAGGTACTTGTCATCCAGATTCTTAAAGAGGATATAGTCGTTCATCTTGTCGCAGAACTTGGTGTCTTTTAAGCAGCCGTATTTGATGAACGGACTGATGTCATCCCAGTATTTCTCGTAGGATTCCTTGTCTGTCTTGCACATGCCGATCAGCTTGTCAGCCACTTTCTTCGTGATGTATTCCTCAATCTTCTTGACGAATCCGTCATTCTGCAGAGCGGAGCGGGAGACATTGAGCGTAAGATCCGGACAATCGATCACACCCTTTAAGAGCATCAGAAATTCCGGAATGACTTCCTTGATATTGTCGGCGATAAATACCTGGTTGTTGTATAATTTGATGGTTCCCTCGATGGAATCGTACTCTGTATTGATCTTCGGGAAGTAAAGGATACCCTTTAAGTTGAACGGATAATCCATATTCAAGTGAATCCAGAACAGCGGCTCCTTGTAATCTAAGAATACCTTGCGGTAGAACGCCTTGTATTCCTCGTCGGTGCAGTCGTTCGGGTTCTTAAGCCACAGCGGGTTAGTGTCGTTGAGCGGAACCGGGCGTTTTAAAATCTTTAACTTATCCTTGGCAGGGGAGATCTCGACAGTCTCCTTCTCACCGTTCTCGTTCTCTTTTTCCTCGGTCTTTGCCTCCTCGTGAATCTCCTCCACGACCGTATCGGTATCGCGCTTGTCAGCAGCGTCGATGGTCTCGTATTCCGGCTCGGCATTTGCCTTGCTAAGGTAGATCTCGGTCGGCATGAAAGAGCAGTATTTCTCGATCACTTCGCGTGCACGGTACTCGTTTGCAAATTCGAGACAGTCCTCGTTCAGATGAAGCGTGATCTGTGTACCGATCGTTGTCTTGGTGCCGTCGGTCAGTTCGTAATCGGTACCGCCGTCGCAGGTCCAGTGTACCGGTGTGGCGCCTTCCTTATAAGATAAGGTATCGATCTCAACCTCGTCCGCTACCATGAAAGCGGAGTAGAAGCCCAGTCCGAAATGTCCGATGATCTGATCGTCCGTGGACTTGTCCTTGTACTTCTGAATGAAATCGGTCGCACCGGAAAATGCGATCTGGCAGATGTATTCCTCGACTTCGTCTGCCGTCATACCAAGACCGTTATCGGTAAATGTCAGGGTCTTAGCCTCAGGGTCTACGGTGACGCTGATCTTTGCCTTGAAATCAGCTGGGAGCGTGTACTCGCCCATCATGTCTAACTTTTTTAATTTGGTAATGGCATCACAGCCGTTGCTGATCAACTCACGATAGAAAATGTCGTGGTCGGAATACAGCCATTTCTTGATAATCGGAAACAGGTTATCGCTGTCAATTGAAAGACTTCCATGTTTGTTTGCCATAATAAAACACTCCTTTATCTAAAAATAAAATATGTACGGTAGAACGGAAGACGACAGTAACATCGTCATTCCCTTTTAAATAAGAGTTTATATCCGTCATTCCAAAAAGTCAATACAAAATCAGCACTCTTTTCACATGAGTGCTAACAACATTCCCGGAAGGCTGAAAAACAGGGAAACAGCGGAATTATTAAAAGTTTATAAAGTGAGGGGATGGTTTCTTGAAAAAAAATATTTTTTGCATGCGAGATTTGAAAAACGCCTCATATATGAGTATACTGTTGGTAGAAAGCGATGGATGAGAAGTGAGGTTGCGTCTATGATACTGTTGAGAGCAAATACGGAATTGCACCAGACATTTGAACGCCTGATTGAGGCGATGAAAGTTCCGGTCAAATGGAACGGCATATTTGTAGTGATTGACAATTACATGATTTTACAGGGGAGGTGCGTTCCCTGTTTTTCCATTTTGACACGCGCAATGTGGCGACGAACATCATCGACATACCGGTAAAAGAGGACGAGATCGGTGAGGTCGGCACGAACATGCGGGTGCAGAATGCCATCAACCTGATTTTATATGCATTCGGAAAATGGGGGACGATCAAGGGCGTCCGCGTAGACAAAAGTTTTGAACAGTTAAATACGCTGTTTACGGACATTATGAAGGAGATGCAGGTCGAACCGGAGTACACGCCGTCCTATCTGCGTTTCTACCGGAGCGGAATGCGGATCACCTATGAGGATGTTATCCAGACGGCGCAGGAAGAGGAGCAGGCACAGCCGGAGGATGAGGAAACGAACGAGGGCGGACTCTGGCACAAGGTCGTCTGGAAACGCGCTCAGGCGGAGTTCGCCCGGGCGGACATCACGGTGAGCGAGCGGAGAAAGAGCCGGATCGGGAATAATTTTTACCTCGTGGGGTATCTCTGCCCGGCATGCTGCGGCAAGCTGCATATGGCGGTCTATCCGGCTGGAAAGGAATTTAAGATCGAGACGGAGGAGGGCGGCGTGCTGCTGGCGAGAGCCGCGACCTGCAATGCCTGCAGGCGGTTTTACACGCCGCGTCCCGGCAGATTGTTCTCGGAGGGCGATATTTACACGCTGGATTTTGCGACGGACGACGCGGCGTATGACGATTATCTGGAGCTTTTGGGGAGAAATGCCGACCGGGTGTCCAACTATCACACGAATGTCTATGCCGACGGAAGACGGCCGGATATGGAGGAGGACGGGGAGGAATCCCTGGAGGATCTCTGCAACGCACTGCCGGAATTGTCGGATCTTGAGGTGAAAAAAGCTGTCCGCGCGGATGGAGGAGGGCTTTTATCCGGAAGAATCCGTGGAAAAATACGAGGCAAAAGTGCACAGCCGGGAGAGAGAGCGGCACGACGAGGGACGCTCTTTGCCGCAGCGGGAACAGGCAGCGGAAGAACCGGATAAGCAGTCTGGAACGCGGACACCGAAAAGAGACGGCGAAGCAGTCAGCGGGGCGGAAGGAGACAGACAGCGTAGGGAGTGGACGACCGGCAGACCGCGGACGCGGTATGGCTGCAGAGACGGAAACGCGCAGAGCAGACCACAGAGCGGCGGAGGCAGAAATGCATGGAGCAGACCGCAGAGCGGCGGAGGCAGGAAGCAGCCTGCGTCCGGACGCGGATGGAGCGGGCAGGCCCGCCGCTAAGGAGCGGACAGGCGGAAAAAGACATCCATGCGGCAACGCAGACGCCGGAGGGAGGAATGACCGTGGACGGCGTCATTGTCACACCGGAAGAACGGAAAGGCGTGCAGGAGCACTATGAGGCGCGTCTGGCGGTCATGGACCGCTATTCCGACCGGCAGCTGCAGGAGTTAAAGCGGCAGCTGGAAGGAGAGCGCAAGCTGACGGAGGACGAGAAGAAGCCATATATAAAGAAGATACAGGACCGGATTTATGAGGGGCGTGTCCGGGAACTTCAGGAAAAAGCGGATGCCTGTGAGGGGAAGAACTACACGCTGACCAAACGGGTATTGGAGGAAGTGGAAGCTGCGGATCTTCCGGAAGAACAGAAGCATCCGCTGCGGGAGAAGCTGCAGCAGCTCAAACAGAGCCAGGCGGAGCGCGAAGTGGCGGCGATGGTGGCAAAGATGCCGGCGAATCTCGACCGGAAGCAGTACCGGCTCTATGTCGACCGGCTGCACGATTACGACGGAGTGGATCTGACACCATACGAACAGAAGATTGTGGCGGGGAGAGAGGCAGCGGAGAAGCAGGAACTTTCCAACATGATCCGGCGCGCGAGAAAAAGTGAGCAGGGAGGACTACGTGGATCTTGCAGAGCGGCTTAGGGAGGGAGATTTTCTTCCGGGGCTTGTGGCACCCTATCTGGAGAAGGTCAACGACCGGATCAGGGAGCTGGATGCGGATGCCATCGCAGCAATCTGTCCGGCACCGATGCAGATGAATTTTGAGGAGGGCATAGAGGCATACCAGAAGATCAAGGAGGGAGATTTTCTCCCGGAGCTTAAGACGGATGCGCTTAAGACGCTCGAAAAGCGGCTCTCAAAATCAAGGCGGACGAGTGTGAGCTTCTGGTGGGAAAGCTGAAAAAAGAACTGGAGGAGAACGGTGTCGGGGAGAATCCGAGACATCATTTTTATCCGGCGAGGAAAGTGCTGCTTGGGCAGGCGACGCCGGAGGAGACGGATGTGATCGAATATGCCATGGCGTCCTATGCGGCCGGCAGAGGTCTGTTTGAGTACCCGATTCTGGTGGTGGATGTGGCGCGCGATGCGTCTGGAAAAGAGGGGATGATTTTAACGCCGGAGCATCTCTATTACAGCACGGCATTTACCTCCTACGGAATCCCGGTCGCCTCGATTGCGTCTGTCACGGCGTCTACGGGACTGCTCAACAAGGGACTTTACGTGCACCAGAAGAACGGAACCAAATTAAAGATCCCTTATGCGGTTGGCACGAAGGAGCTGCCGGACTATGCCGGGGAACTCGATGATTTTATTCATTATCTGCAGGAGAAGCCGGAGTCCAGAAAGCTTACCTATCTGGCGAGTGAGAAGCACGATACGATCTGCTGCTTCCGCTGCGGCTACCAGTATAAGGGCGGCGGCGTCTGCCCGAAGTGCGGCTATCAGAATAACGGCTGATTCTGTCATGGGACAGGGCGTTTTCCGATATACATAGATAACAAGAGAACAGACAGGATCTTGTTATGCAGCAGAATTGTAAAAAGGGCCTGTGCCTTGCGTTTTTATTTTCCGCAATGTTTTTAACCGGGTGGGAGATCGCTGGGATGCGGAGCAGACAGACAAAAGCGACGGCGGCGGTCGCGTACGAGGCGGGCAACTGGGGGCTCGGCTTTGGCGCGGAGGGAACCCAGCCCACCGGCAATGCAACCTCTGCGGAGTTGGCGCAGTACGATGCACACTATGTCGGGGATCCGTCCGGGAAGGTGCTCTATCTGACCTTCGACTGCGGATATGAGAACGGGAATACAGAGCCGATTCTCGATGCATTAAAAAAGCACCAGGCGCCTGCCACTTTCTTTGTGGTGGGACATTTTCTGGAGAGCGCGCCGGAGATTGCCAAGCGGATGGTGGCGGAGGGACATACGGTGGGGAACCATACCTATCATCATCCCGATATGTCGTCGATCGCGGATCTTACCGCGTTCCAGAAAGAGATGGACGACAACGCCGCGCTTTTTTCCGAGGTGACCGGGCAGAAGATGGCGAACTATTACAGACCGCCGCAGGGAAAATACAGCACGAAGAATCTCGAGATGGCAAAACAGCTCGGCTATCACACTTTTTTCTGGAGTCTTGCCTATGTGGACTGGAATGTCGATGCACAGCCGACGAAGGAGGAGGCGTTTGAAAAGCTGCTGGGAAGGATTCATCCGGGGGCGATTGTGCTGCTGCACAGCACCTCGAAGACGAACGGGGAGATTCTGGATGAACTGCTGACCAAATGGGAGGAAATGGGATACACGTTTCATCCCCTGTCGGAGCTTTGCGAAAAATAAAAGCGAAAAGAATTATTTTGTTGGAAAAACAACAGAAAAATCTCCGGAGATTTCATACAATGCGTAGGTAATCAATCAGGAAATCAAAGGAGAGATCAATATGGAACATAAAATGTTTTGTTTTCAGTGTGAGCAGACAGGGATGCAGCGGCTGCACCGGGAATGCAGGCGTCTGTGGAAAAAGCAGTGCGACGGCAGCGCTGCAGGATGAACTGACCGGCGCGTTGATCGGGCTTGCAAAGGCGTGCGGCAACAATCCGCGCACCGAGGACACCACACATATTTTGATAGAAGGATTATTCACAACGATCACGAATGTCAACTTTAATGATGAGACACTGCGTGAGATGATCGCAAAGGTTCATGCGGAGAAGGAACGCGTGGTTCCGAACTGTGCCACCTGCGCATCGCCGTGCGGCAATACCTCGGATACGACATGAAGGAGATCTGGGAGGCGGATGAGGATATCCGTTCCCTGAAGTCTTTGATTTTATTTGGCATCCGGGGCATGGCTGCCTACGCTTATCATGCGGCGGTGCTCGGCTATGAGGATGAGACGGTCAATGTATTTTTCTATAAGGCGCTTTCGTTTCTGGGCTTTGATCTGGAGATGGGAGACCTGCTTCCGGTGATTCTGGAAGTCGGCGAGGTGAATTTAAAGTGTATGGAGCTTTTTAGACCGCGCCAACACAGAGACGTTTGGCAATCCGGAGCCGACAAAGGTGCCGCTTACCGTGGAGAAGGGACCGTTTATCATCATCACCGGCCACGATCTCTACGATTTAAAACTGCTTTTGGAGCAGACGAAGGATAAGGGAATCAATGTCTATACGCATGGTGAGATGCTTCCGGCACATGCGTATCCGCTGTTAAAGCAGTATCCGCATTTAAAGGGAAACTTTGGAACGGCATGGCAGAATCAGCAGAAGGAGTTCGACGGGGTTCCGGCACCGATTCTGTATACAACGAACTGCCTGATGCCGGTGAAGGAGAGCTACCGTGACCGTGTATTCACAACAGAGGTGGTTTCTTATCCGCAGATGGTGCATATCGGTGCGGACAAGGACTTTACGCCGGTGATCGAGAAAGCGTTAGAGCTCGGCGGTTACAAGGAAGATACGGAGTTCACCGGCATCAACGGCGGCAAAGAGATGATGACCGGATTTGCACACGGCACGGTGCTCTCCGTTGCGGATCAGGTGGTGGATGCGGTAAAGAGCGGCGCAATCCGTCATTTCTTCCTGGTGGGCGGCTGTGACGGTGCCAGACCGGGACGCAATTACTATACGGAATTTGTAAAGCAGACCCCGAAGGACAGCGTGATCTTAACGCTTGCATGCGGAAAATACCGTTTTAACGATCTGGATCTCGGGGAGATCGGCGGTCTGCCGCGCCTGATGGATATGGGACAGTGCAACGATGCGTACAGCGCGATCAAGGTTGCGGTGGCGCTTGCCGAGGCATTCGGCTGCTCGGTCAATGAACTGCCGTTATCCATGGTATTGTCCTGGTATGAGCAGAAGGCGGTCTGTATCCTTTTGACGCTGCTGCATCTGGGCATCCAGAATATCAAGCTGGGACCGACACTTCCGGCGTTTATCTCCCCGAATGTGCTGGCATATCTCGTGGAACATTATCACATTGCGCCGATCACGACACCAGAGGCAGACTTAAAGGAGATTCTCGGAGCGTAAGGGAACGGGAAAATTTCATTCTAATCGAAGAAGGCAGGTACAAAAAAGCAGTTTGTACTTGTCTTTTTGTTACGGTATCTAAAAAACACGGCCGGGCGCTAGACGCCTAGCACCCGCATGGTATTTTCCTTGATCTTTTCCGTCACTTTCGCATAGCAGATGAGCTCTTCCTCGCTCAATCCGGCAAAGCGCGCCATATCAAAATCGTTTTGTGCGGTGGCGAGCTCCGGGAGGAGCGCAGTCGCTGCCGGAAGCAGATCCACGTGCAGGTATTTTCTGGTGCTGTTGACGCGGAAAGCTTTTTGCAGGGTGCGCGCGAGCGAGCTTTTGGATAATCCGGCAAAATCGGCAAGTTCCGTGCGGCTGCAAAATGTATGCATCTGGCTTAAGGACAGCAGGAGGGACAGCTCGCCAAGCGTCAGATCATTGCGCAGGGCGATCGCCTCCAGACAGCGGTCCAAAAGCTTGCGGCTCCGGTAGAACTCCGATAGGATACCCTCTCCGGAGATCGCGGAAGGACAGACCGGGATGCGCTCTGTGCCGAGCTTTTTGCACCCGGCAGAAGCGTCGGCGGCACAGTGCCGTCACTGGCGGCATCCAGGAAAAAAGCGGTAGACGGACAGCCGCTTTTTTCGTATGCTTTTTCGTCGTAGACATTCTTATAAAATTCATTGTAATATTCAAAGACCATGAATTTCATCTTGACGGTCTTTGTGATGCTTAATCCCTGACTTGCAAGGGAACCTTTTGTCTTGACATAATAGTAGACCGGCGCTTGCAGGGCGTAGAAGACGTTGGCATGTAAAATATATTCCAGATTAAACAAAAAGTCCTCACACCAGTTCACCGAGACATCCATGCGCAGATGATATTTTTCCACGAGATCACGCCGGTACAGCTTGTTCCAGAGAACGCCATAATAAAAATCAGCGGGATTCTCCATCATATGCGCAGCAAACTCTTCGCGTGTGAGGACACCGTCATCCTCAATATCGCCCTTGTGCGAGACGCGCTCTCCGACGACGCGGTAGAAATCGGCGATCACCAGATCGCAGTCATGCTCTGTGGCGGCGCGCACGAACAGCTTTGTCGCATCCGGTGTGATCCAGTCATCGCTGTCGAGAAACTGCAGGTAAGTGCCGCGAGCCTGGCTGATGGCGAGATTACGGCTGTCCGATACGCCGGTATTTTCTTTGTGGATGACTGTAATGCGGGCATCTGCGGCGGCGTAAGCATCGCAGATGTCACCGGAGCCGTCTGTGCTTCCGTCGTCGACTAAGAACAGTTCGTAGTCGGTATATTCCTGATGCAGAATGCTGTCAATGCAGCGCTGCAGATAATTTTTTGCATTGTAGACAGGTACGATAATGCTTACTGTAGGGTTCATGAAAAGAGACCTCCCGAAAAGATACTCCTTTTATCTTACCTTTGATTTTTTAAATTTGCAATGGCAAGATGGACATATCTGGCCGATATATAAAGTAAAGAGAGCAGACCTGCCGAAACGGATTTCGGCAGGCGGAAACGGCGAAAGGGGAGATTTGTATGAGTTTGATACCGGATTATGCAAATGCAGTGGGAAGTGCCATGTCCTATAACCGTAAGGCGGCAGACACAAAAGGAAAAGAAAAGACGGATGGAAACGCATCGTCAGAGAAGACCGGGAAAGCCAATAAGGCGGACAAGACAGACAGGACAGGGAAAACCGGAACGGTGACTGGAAGAACGATCGGCAATCCGAAACTCAGCGAAAAAGCGGCAAAGTATTATGAAGAACTGAAAAGAAAATATTCAATATGGACTTTATTCTGGTCAGCGAGGATCAGAAGGAGAAGGCAAGGGCGCAGACGGGAAGCTATGCCAATGCATCGAAGATGGTAGTTCTCATCGACGAGGACAAGATTGAGCGCATGGCGGAGGATGAAAATTACCGCAGACAGTACGAGGCGATCATTGCGAATGCGGGAAGCGGCATTGCACAGATGAAAAGTTCGCTGGAGGCTTCCGACACAAAAAGTAAAAGGCTACGGCATGCAGGTGAATGATGGCGGCACCGCCACCTATTTTGCCGTGCTGCAGAAGTCTTCCGACGCGCAGAAGGAGCGGATTGAGAAAAAGCGCGAGAAGGCGGCGGAAGAAAAGAAGGCGGAGGCGAGACGGGCGCAGAAAGAAGCGCAGGAGAAGCGGATCAGGGACGGAAAAAATCAAAGAGATGAACATGCAACAGAGCGTGTGAATAAGACAGATGAGGCGTCTGAGGCAGACTGGGAAAATACGGTGACGATCACGGCGTCTATCGAGGAGCTGTTAAAAAAGATCAGCGATTACCAGCAGAATGAGCGGATGAATACGGTGCAGACGAAAGAGGAACGCTTGGTCGGCGGACACATCGATTATAAAGGCTGACCGGATGCCGGGAGAATGAAAACAAAGAGAAAGAGATACGACAATGAAGGACGGACAGAAGCAATATCGGATTCTTAGGATTGACGAGCCGGATTTTGGCTGTGAAGGACGTGATGACGGGGAAGCGGCGTATGATGAGATCACGCTGGTAAACGAACAAGGAGAAACCTGCCTGGTGCGCATGGAAGAGCAGCAGGTGTGGAACATGGGACTGGATGAGGGAATGCTTGTCTGGGTCGGAAAAGACGGACAGATCCGGGGACGCTGTAAGAGAATGGACATCAGCCGCTGGTCGGAAAAATATCAGGTACGCGTACTGACAGAGCAGGATGTGGGAGCTATTTATGAACTCTCCCGGAAGAACAATCTGTATTATGGATATTGTCCCCCGTATGTGACAAGAGACAGCATCCTGTCAGATCTTGTGGCGCTTCCGCCCGGAAAACTCCTCGATGATAAGTATTACGTGGGATTTTTCCGGGGAGAGACACTGCTTGCACAGATGGATCTCATTGCCGATTACCCGGAGCGGGCGATGGCGTATATCGGACTTTTTATGATGGAGGCTTCTGTTCAGCAGGCGGGGATCGGCACCAGAATTGTGGAGGATCTGTGTTGTCATCTGGCAGAGGAAGGAATCCGCACCGTGCGGCTCTGCTGGGTGAAGGGCAACCCGCAGGCAGAGCATTTCTGGAGAAAAAATCAGTTTGCGCCGATCAGAGAAACACAGAGCATGTCGGGACAAACAGTGGTTCTGGCAGAACGGAGGTTGAAATAAACGTCTTTATGTGATAAAATGTAGTTGCGTAACCGGTTGCGCAACTACATTTTTTGCAGGAGAAGAAGTGATGAAAACGTGTGGGAACAGGAATTACAGAAAATGGCTGGCACTTATGGTCAGCGGCGGTCTTGCCGTAACGGCGCTTGCAGGCTGCGGCGGGAGCGATGGAGGAACAGAGCAGAGCGCGCAGACAGAGGTCTCGGGGGGGATTAAGACGGCGGCAGAAGATAATAAGGTGACGACGTTTGCACTGCCGGATGGACCGGAGGAGTCGGAGATCTATGTGGAGCCGATCGCCGATCTGCCGGATGATTTTATCCGGGGAATGGATGCGTCCGCGGTACTTTCACTGGAGAACAGCGGCGTGACGTATTACAATTATGAAGGAAAAGAGCAGGATGTCTTTGAGACGCTGGTACAGTCCGGCGTAAATTATATCCGCCTCCGCGTGTGGAATGATCCGTATGACGCGGATGGAAACGGGTACGGCGGCGGCAACAATGACGTTGCGACGGCGGTCGCCCTTGGAAAACGGGCGACGGCGTACGGCATGAAGGTGTGCGTGGATTTCCATTACTCGGATTTCTGGGCGGATCCGAAGAGACGCATGCACCGAAAGCCTGGGAGGGCATGAGTGCGTCGGAAAAGAGCGAGGCACTCTATGATTTTACGAAGGAAAGCCTTGCCGAGCTTTTTAGACGCGGGTGTCGATGTCGGAATGGTGCAGGTCGGCAACGAGATCAACAACGGCATGGCAGGCGAGGAGGATGTCGATACGGTCATGGATCTGATTGCATCGGGAAGCCGTGCGGTGCGTGAGATTGCAAAGGATTACGGAAAAGATATCAAGGTTGCCGTTCATTATACCAATATTGAGGATTACGAGGAAGTGGACACCAGGGCTGCCAATCTGCAGAATGCCGGCGTGGATTACGATCTGTTCGGTCTGTCCTATTATCCTTACTGGGATGGAACGATGGAAAATATGCAGGCAGTTGCAGAAAATATTGAGAACACCTACGGAAAAGATGTCTATATCGCAGAGACATCCTACTGCTATACGACAGAGGACGGCGACGGCTTTGCAAATAGTTTTGCCGGCACGGAGGATCTGGTGGACGGATATGCGGCGACGGTGCAGAGCCAGGCGACGATGATCCGCGACATCTGTGCAGCGGCGGATGAGGCGGGAGCGCTCGGCGTCTTTTACTGGGAAGGCACCTGGATTCCGGTCGGAGATGCCGATGCGGATAACACGGCCCTCTGGAAAAATACGGAAGCGGCTGGGCGAGCAGCTATTCGGCGGACTATGATCCGGAGGATGCCGGACTGTATTACGGAGGCTGTTCCTGGGACAATCAGGCGATGTTTGATTTTACGGGACATCCGCTTGCCTCATTAAATGTATTCAAATATTTGAAATATGGTGCGACGGCGCCGCTTGCCGTCGATTTTATTCCGGAGGTTGCGGTAACCTGCGATGTGGGCGGTGAGGTGACGCTGCCGGATGCGGTTGAGGTGGTATATAATGACCGCGCGGCAAACACACAGGAGAACGTGACCTGGGATGCAGAGCAGCTTGCTGCGATCGATACGAGCAAAGCGGAAGCTATGAGGTGGCGGGAACGCTTGCGGACGGTACGGCAGTGACGGCACAGGTTGAAGTGGAGATGGTGAATTACGTCTTAAATCCGAGCTTTGAGGATGAGGACACTTCGATGTGGAAGGTTTCCTACGAGGGAGAGAATAATCCGACCGATTTCCAGAACAAGGCGGATGATGCCTACACCGGAGATATCGCGTTCCATTTCTGGTCGGGAGATTCCGATATGAACTTTTCCATCGAGCAGGAATTTACGGATCTTGCGCCTGGAACCTATCAGCTTTCGGCGTACGCACAGGGCGGAGATATGTCAGCGGACGCTTCGATGGAATTGTATGCAGTGGCAGACGGTACGGAATGGACAGATCCGTTTATGATGACGACCTACGCAGACTGGCAGAATCCGACCGTTACAGGAATCAAGGTTACGGACGGTACGCTCACGATCGGCGTGCGTTTTAAGTGCAATGTGAAAAGCTGGGGAACAGTGGACGATGTGACCCTGAACCGGATTTCAGATTAGAAATATAAAAAGTAAACTTACATAAGAGAAGAGTAAGAAGGGACTGCCGCGTGAAACGTGCGGTCCCTTTTTAATGCGATAGATAATACGATAAGAAAGATCATGACCTTTGCTTTCAGCTGGAAATGCTTGATTTCTTTGCATATTATTTATTACGTCAAAAGGAACGGTTTGTTTTACGCGGCAGTCCCTTTTTGCACGGATACGGTGCAAATAATTATTTGAAGGAGCCCCCGGTTCGATAGTATTCTTGATTCAAGATAAAACGAAGCGCGCGAAGGCGCAGAGACGTAAGGAGGAAACGAAGATGTTGAACGTTTTGTTAGTATGTGGATCAGGTGCCAGCAGTGGTTTTATGGCAGCCAATATGAGAAAGGAAGCCGCAAAGAGAGGTCTTGATATGAAGATCACAGCAAGAAGTGAATCCGAGATCGAGAACTATATTGACGAGATCGATGCGTTGATGATCGGACCGCATTTACAGTATCTTGAGGATGAGATGGAAGAGCGGTGCGAGGGAACCGATGTAAAGGTGATCCTGATGAAACCGGAATACTATTCCGTATTAAACGGTGAGAAGGCAATCGATCACTTGCTGTCTGTTGTGGGCGAATAGAGAAGAGGGGGCAACTACAATGAACAAATTTATGAAGTGGCTGAACGAGAGTTTTGCGCCGAAGATGCAGAAAATAAATAATAATCCGTGGATTCTTACGATTAAGGAATCGATCATGCAGGTAATGCCGCTGATCTTTTTGGGATCGATCTTTTGTATTCTGACGATTCCGGGAGATTATATCAGCTGGTGGCCGAACTTCTGGACCATCTATAACTGGACATTCGGTATGGTATCCATTTTTGTGGCATTTTTGATTCCGTTTAACCTGATGGAGAAAAAGCGCAGAAGAAAGAGCCGTATCGTTGCCGGTGTTGCCGGACTGATCCTGTTTTTCCAGTCCATCAATCCGCAGTTCATCGCAGATCAGCAGGCAAACTTAGAGAGCGGTGATATCGCATTTTCCGGTTTTACCAGCATTGGCGGTATCGGAGCAGGCGGTATGTTCCTTGCGATTATTGCAGGTCTGATAGCGGCAGCAATCGTAAACCTGCTTGGAAATTTCAGCTTTTTCAAAGAGGATTCCGTAATTCCGGATTTCGTCCGCGCATGGTTTGATTCCATGCTCCCGATCGGTCTTGTTGCGGTTCTCGGATGGATCTTAACTGATGCATCGTTCCTGAACTTAAACCTGTACCAGATTGTGGTGGATATCTTCATGCCGCTGCAGAATTTTGCACAGAATCCGTTCGGTTTTGTATTTATCATGTTCTTATATTGCTTCCTGTATTCCATGGGTATTTCCACCTGGGTACTGACACCGGTGGTAAGCCCGATCATGATTGCAGCAGCATCTGCAAATGCGGAGCTTGCCGCAGCAGGAATGGCAACCAATGCGAACTTATCTATTTTTACAGATGCGACCGTATATTCCGCATATCTGTGGATCGGAGGTATCGGCTGTACGATGCCGCTCGTGATTATGATGCTCACGATGGCAAAATCACAGAGAATGAAAGCACTTGGAAAAGCGGTATTAGTACCGGCTGTTTTCAATATCAATGAGCCGACCGTGTTCGGCTGTATCGCATGGAACCCGATTCTGATGGTTCCGATGTGGCTGCAGGGAATTATCCTTCCGATCATCATTTATGTATTGACGAAAGTGATTCCGCTGTTCCCGATCCCGGACATACTCTTTAACATGTGGTATTGTCCGTTCCCGATCTGTACATGGCTTACGACACGTTCCCTGTTTGGTATCGTACTGATGCTGATCGTATTTGCAGCATCCTGGATGATCTGGATGCCGTTCTTTAAGATCTATGACAAGCAGGTGTGCGAGGAGGAAGCGGCAGAGCAGAAATAAACAGAAGCAGAAGTAAGAGTAATAAGGAGAAAAACCATGGCAGTAGAAAATATATGGATGACGAATTAGATCAGGTAAGTGCAGAGGCAATGCAGATTATTATGAGCGCGGGCGATGCCCGCGTGAGCTGCAACGACGCCTTAAAGGCAATCGCAGAGGGCAATGTGGAAAGCGCAAGAGAGCTCATAAAAAAAGCGGAAGGGCAGATTGCAGAGGCACATCATGTGCAGACAGATGCCATTCAGGGCTCGATCGGTGGAGAGACACAGGCGTACAGTCTGCTGTTTGCCCATGCGCAGGACACGCTGATGACCGTGTACAGTGAGATCCACATGACAAAGCAGCTGTTGTTGATTTTTGAGGGATATGAGCAGCGCATCCGCACACTGGAAGAAAAGATTGCAAAATAACGGAGTGACAGGTTTGGAGGGAAAAAATGAGCAGAGTACCGGAAGGATTTCAAAGGATTTCCTCTGGGGTGGCGCGTTTGCAGCCAACCAGATGGAAGGGGCATATGATGTAGGCGGAAAGGGGCTGTGCATCGCAGATATCAATGAGTTTGTCGACGATATCCCGCTGGAGAAGAAATATAACGGCGAGGTGACGACACAGTACATCAAGGACGCCGTTGCAAGCAAAGACCGTGTATTCCCGAAGCGTTGGGGAATTGATTTTTACCATACCTACAAGGAAGATTTAAAGTTATTGAAGGAGCTGGGGTTAAAGACCTACCGCACTTCGATCAACTGGGCGAGAATTTTTCCGCACGGCGATGAGACAGAGCCGAATGAAGAGGGACTGAAGTTTTATGACGATCTGATCAACGAGATCATTGCCAACGGAATGGAGCCGATGATCACAATCTCACATTACGAGATGCCGCTGTATCTGACGACACATTACAAAGGCTGGTATTCCAGAGAGGTGATCGATTTCTTCTACCGCTATTGCAAGGTATTGTTTGACCGTTTCGGCGACAGGGTAAAAATGTGGATCATCGTAAACCAGATCAATCTGATTGCAGTAGAATCTTTTAACCATCTCGGGGTAGCGGAGGATCTCGTTGAGAATATTGCAGAGGCAAAATACCAGGCCGTCCACAATGAGATGGTCGCCTGCGCAAAGGCAACCGCCTACGCGCACAGTCTGGACAAAGGCATCAGGATCGGCATGATGCTCTGCGGCGGACCGGCATATCCGGCAACCTGCAAACCGGAGGATGTCCTGGCATGTATGCGGCATAACCAGATGGAATATTTCTGCGCCGATGTATTGCTCCGGGGACGCTATCCGGGCTATGCATTCCGTTTCTTCGAGGAGCGGGGCTACAACATCGTATTCGGCGAGGAAGATGAGGAGATTTTAAAGAATACCGCAGACTTTATGTCTTTCTCCTATTACTATACACGCGTGTGCGACAAGGAAAGCTATGAGAAGGACAACTCGGCATACCGCAACAAGGAGCTTCCGGCAAACCCGTGGGGCTGGACGATCGACCCGACCGGTCTGCGCTATATGCTGAATGTGTTCTATGACCGCTATCAGTGTCCGATCTACATCACGGAGAACGGTGTGGGATATTTTGACAAGTTAGAGGCAGACGGAACGATCCACGATCCATACCGGGTAGAATATTTTAAGGCACATATTGAGCAGATGAAAGAGGCAATCAGAGATGGCGTGGATCTGCGCGGTTACTATGCATGGGGACCGATCGACATCATCAGCTGTTCTTCTTCCGAGATGAGCAAGCGTTACGGCTTCGTCTACGTGGATCAGGACGACTACGGAAAAGGAAGCGGCAGAAGAATCAAAAAGGACAGTTTTGCATGGTATCAGCATGTGATTGAGACCAACGGGGCAGAACTGTAAAAAATAAAAAAGAGGACAAAAGGAGCGCAGCGGACAGAAAATCTGTCCATGAGCTTCTTTTTGTCGTATTCTGTGTTACAGAAAATACCGGATGGAAAAGAAAAGTCAGATATGATACAATAGACGGCGCAATAGGGAAAGGCAGGAGCGGAGAGGATGAAAAAGCAGCACAATGAGCTGATTAAGATACTGGCAGAAGACAAGGAATGGCAGACAGCCAAAACACTGGCGATGAAGCTGAACGTATCTGAGCGGAGTGTGAAAAACTATATAGCGGAGATCAATCAGCTGCTGCATGATCCCATCGAATCCTCCAAACGCGGCTACCGCATGCAGATGGAAGATATCAAGGCATTTGTGCGGCAGGATGAGGCAGCCATCCCGCAGAGTCCGGGGGAGAGACAGGTCTATCTCATGGAATGGATCATTACCTGTGCGATCCGTGAGGAGGAAATCGATCTTTTTGATGTCAGTGAAAAGCTGTGTGTCAGCATAGAGACCACAAAAAAAGATCTTGCCGTGGTGAAAAAAATCGTTTGAAACATACGGACTGGAGCTGCAGACACACGGAAACGCAGTCGGCATCTATGGAACAGAGCGGAAAAAACGTAAGGCATTCCGGGAACTGATCTATCAGCTGTTCCGGGAGAATGAACTGGAGATGTCGTCTATCCAGAAGATGATACCGCAGATCGATATTGTCCATCTGCGCGGGATTCTGATGGAGGAAAGCGAGAAAAACAGCTGCTATCTGAATGAATATGCACTGATGGATATTCTGCTGGACATCGCGATCAGTATGGCGAGAATCCAGAATCACTGTGTATTGGAAGAAAAAAATGAGGTGACGGCGGAATACAGGGAGGATCGGTATCGCTTATTTACATCGATTCTGGAACGAATCGAGAACGACTATGCAATTCATCTGGACGAGGTCGAGGAAAACGAATTAAAACTGATGATTATGAGCCTGATTTGCAGGCGCAGACCCGCGGAGCAGACGGAAAATCCAAAGGAATTTTTAGATGAGCGTACCTATCTTTTATTTGTTCGGATTCTGGAATACCTGAAGGATGAATTTGACCTGGACGATCTGATGTAGGATGAGACCTTCTGTTACAAATTTGCGGGTCATCTTAAAAAATCTGCTGATGCGTCTGCGCAGCGGATATTCTGCAAAAACATGCTGACGGAGAGCATCCGGGAATCCTGCCCGCTGACGTTTGAGTGTGCGATCGGAATTGCGGACATCATCGAGCAGGAATATGGATTGCAGATGGATATGAGTGAGACCGCCTATCTGGCGCTGCATATCGGCGACCGCCTGGAGAGCAGGCTGGAGGAAAAGGAAAAGATTTCGTGCCTTGTCATTTTCCCGCAGTATTACCATGTGGCAAACCGCCTGTTGGAGAAGATCGAGAAAGAGTTTAAGGACGAACTGCTGATATCATTTGCCTATGAGACGCTGCCGGAGGAAAAACCGGAGGCGGAACTTATCATCAGCACCGTTCCGATCCGTGGAGCGGACAAGGAGCAGTTTGTGTTAATCAGCCCGTTCTGCAACCAGAAGGATATTCTTGCGATCAAAGAACGTGTTCAAAAAATCAAGGGTCTGCGCAGCAACAGAAAACTGCAGGGAAGATTAAAGCATGTACTGAATCAGAAATACTTTGTGAAAAATCAACGTTTGGCTCCGCCGAGGAAGCAATCACTTACATGACAAAACGGCTGATTGAGGACGGCATGGCAGCTGAGGATTTTACGGAAAAGGTGCTTGACCGTGAAAAACAGGCGTCAACGGCGTTCGGCAAGATTGCGCTTCCGCATTCCCTAAAAATGATGGGCAAATCAACCGGTATTTTTGTGATTATCAGTGAGAAACCGATCCCCTGGCATACGCAGTATGTCAATGTTGTGCTGCTGCTTTGTATCAGCGAGAGAGACCGGATGCTTTTTATGATATTTTTGATAATCTGATTTCGCTGTTTGTGGAGGAAAAGTACGTGCAGGAGATTGCAAAGTGCAAAGATTATACGGAATTTGAGAATCTGATGCTGGAATATGTAGGAGGAAAATAGTGTGAAAAATTACATTGATATGTGATTTTTCACACGGCTATTTGTTTCTGAGCGAAAGCAAATAGCTTTTGATGGCAGAAGAGAAATCGCTTTTGCGAATTTCTTTCGCCTCTTCGCGACAAGTCGCTCAGAAATGGAGATTAGCATGATAAAATGTCTGTGTGTGGGACTTGGAGGAGCCGCCGGTGCGATGCTTCGGTACCTGATCGGACTGGTGCCGGTGGGCGCGTCCAACGGATTTCCGGTCAAAACGCTTCTGATCAATATACTCGGTGCGTTTGTCATCGGCGTGCTGGCGGTTCTGGGAGAAAAGCATTCGCTTCCTCCGCTTCTGGTACTGACGTTAAAGACCGGCGTCTGCGGCGGCTTTACAACATTTTCCACCTTTGCGCTCGAGACCAGCCAGCTGTTCCAGAACGGAAGCTATGGACTGGGGATCGGGTATGTGTGTGCCAGTGTTATTTTGAGCATTGCGGCAGTGCAGCTTGCGTGCCTGTGGCTGTCCTAAGCAGGGCTGACGCAATGCAGCGGAAGGGGCGCGCATGAAGTGTGTTGTGTCCTTTTTATGACAAGTAATATTAAATATTATAAGAAACACAGCTACAGATTTCATGTGGAAATGCAGAGGAAAATTCGTTGGAGAAAAATGTGAGCATTTCTTCCGGCCGAATGTTTGCATCGGATTCCGTGTCTCTTCCACGTTTGGACAATCCGACGGGTGCATGTCCGACACACCGGAGACAATGGGCGGACTTTCTGGTGTCCCTAATGGCACCTCTTCACAGACAATAAAAACCGCGCGAACAGAAACTCGTTGCCACCTGCTATTGAAATTAAGGCAGGTGACAACTCAGACATCTGCTTCGCGCGGTTATGTTTTGTTTAGAGGTGCCATAAAGGGACACACACAAAAAAGTCCTACAAATTGTCTTCCGGGATGCGGACATGACCCGCGGAGTGCTCCAAACTTGGAAAGACACGGATCATCGAAGATGCAAACATCCGGCTGGTTAGAAATGCCACATTTTTTGATCCAAATTTCCCTCTGTATCTCCATCTGAAATCCCACGGTGTGATCTTCTGATAATATTACTTATCACGAAAAGGGGCTGCACATTTGATGCGCAGCCCCTTTCTCTGTTCTGTCAGCCTGCAGCCTGATCCTTCTGCTCCGGTGCGTTCTGCTTTGCCAGATTTTTGTTTGCGGTGGAGAGCATCAGTTTGATTCGGTTCAGCTGGTTTACCTCGCTGGCACCCGGATCGTAATCGATGGCCACGATATTGGAACCAGGATAGCGGTGACGCAGTTCCTTGATGACGCCCTTGCCGACCACATGGTTCGGCAGGCAGGCGAACGGCTGCGTGCAGACGATGTTCGGTGTTCCGGTGTGGATCAGCTCTAACATCTCACCGGTTAAGAACCAGCCTTCACCGGTCTGGTTGCCCTCGGATACAATGTCTCTTGCATATCTGGCAAGATCATCGATGTGCGCAGGTGCAGTAAAGTGCCTGCTCTTTGTGAATTCATCTCTTGCAGCGCTGCGCAGCCACTCAAAGAAATTGATGCCCAGACGGCCGATCTTCTTGGACTTCTGGCTCATGCCGAGATTGTCTGCTTTAAAGCCCGTATTGTAGAAGCAGTAGAGCAGGAAATCCATCAGATCCGGCACAACGGCCTCTGCACCCTCGGATTCGAGAAGCTCCACCAGATGATTGTTGGCAGCCGGATGGAACTTGACAAGAATCTCGCCGACAACGCCGACGCGCGGTTTCTTGATGTCTTTGCGCGGAAGGTTGTCAAAATCGCGGATGATCTCGCGGCACATTTTCTTGAACTTGCCGTGGGAGAGCATCTTTTTCTGGGTAATAAAGGCGATAACCTCTTTTTTCCATTTCTCATGCAACTCGTCCGTTGATCCGGCAACCGCCTCGTAAGGGGCGCGTTGCGTAGACGCAGCGCATGAAGATATCGCCAAACTCCAGCGCGTAGAGTCCGTGCTGGATCAGTGGCAGTGTCAGCTTAAAGCCCGGGTTCTTCTCCAGACCGCTCAGATTGATCGAGATGACCGGAACGTCCGGATAGCCGGCTTTTTCCAGTGCACGCCGGATGAAGCCGATGTAATTGCTGGCGCGGCAGCCGCCTCCGGTCTGGGAGATTAAGATCGCGGTGCGCGACATATCATAATCGCCGGACATCACAGCAGCCATCAGCTGGCCGCCACGATCAGGGACGGGTAGCAGGCGTCGTTGTTGACGTACTTTAAGCCGACATCCACGCAGGTGCGGCTGTCCACATCCGGGACAACAAGGTTGTACCCGGCCGTCTGGAACGCCGGCTCCAACAGCTCAAAATGGATCGGTGACATCTGTGGGCAGAGGATGGTGTAATTCTTGCGCATCTCCTCCGTGAAGACGACGCGGTTGTAATTTGCCGGAACGATGGTGCGCTTCGTCTGCTTCTTCTCACGGACACGGATCGCCGAGATCAGGGAACGGATGCGGATGCGGGCCGCGCCCAGGTTGTTGACCTCATCAATCTTCAGGCAGGTATAAATCTTGCCGGACTTTGTCAGAATATCGTTGACAGCGTCTGTCGTGACGGCGTCCAGACCGCAGCCGAAGGAATTCAGCTGGATGAGGTCGAGATCGTCTCTTGTCTTGACATAGTTCGCCGCAGCGTACAGTCTGGAGTGATACATCCACTGATCCATGACGATGAGCGGGCGTTCCACCGGCTGTAAGTGGGAGATGGAATCCTCAGTCAGTACGGCAATGCCGTAAGAGGTAATCAGCTCCGGAATCCCGTGGTTAATCTCAGGGTCTACATGGTACGGACGACCTGCGAGGACGATACCGCGTCTTCCGGTCTCCTTTAAATACTGTAAGACTTCCTCGCCTTTTTCTGCATCTCCATCCGGCAGACGGCAAGCTCCTTCCAGCCTTCGGCAACCGCGTCGCGGATCTCGGATTCCGGAATCCCGAACTCCGACTGGCCAAAGGTCTTAATCAGCTGGGAGGAAAGCGTCTCCTCGCTGGCGAAAGACATAAACGGATTTAAGAACTTCACGTGACCGGAAGTGATCTCGTCCACGTTATTTTTGATATTTTCCGCGTAGGAGGTAACGATCGGACAGTTGTAGTGATTGTTGGAATCCGGGAATTCGTTGCGCTCATAAGGAATACACGGGTAGAAAATAAAATCGACGTTCTGGTGGATCAGCCATGTCACATGACCGTGTGCCAGCTTTGCCGGGTAGCACTCGGACTCGCTCGGGATGGAATCAATTCCAAGCTCGTAGATCTTGCGCGTCGACTGCGGGGAGAGTACCACGGAAAAACCGAGCTTCTTAAAGAAAGTTGCCCAGAACGGGTAGTTTTCATACATATTTAAAACGCGCGGAATACCGACTGTGCCGCGTGCTGCTTCCTCGGCGGAAAGCGGGGTGTAGTCAAACAGGCGCTTGTTCTTGTATTCGTAGAGGTTTGGAATGTTGTCTTTATTTTTCTCCTTGCCGAGGCCGCGCTCACAGCGGTTGCCGGTGATATACTGGCGGTTGCCGGAAAAGCGGTTGATTGTGAGGAGACAGTGGTTGGTACATCCCTGACATCTTGCCAGCTTTGTGTCGAAGGTCAGCGCATTGATCTGTTCGATGGAAAGCATGGAGGTCTGGTAGCCTGCTTCGTGACGCTCTCTGGCGATCAGTGCGGCACCGAAAGCACCCATGATGCCGGCAATATCCGGACGGACACATTCGACGCCAGCGATTTTCTCAAAACTGCGCAGTACGGCATCGTTGTAAAACGTACCGCCCTGTACGACGATATTTTTCCCGAGCTGGCTTGCATCGGAAAGCTTGATTACCTTAAATAAAGCATTCTTGATGACAGAGTATGCAAGCCCTGCAGAAATATCGGCGACGGATGCGCCCTCTTTCTGCGCCTGCTTTACCTTGGAATTCATAAATACGGTGCAGCGGGTTCCAAGATCGATCGGATTTTTGGCAAAAAGACCTCCTTTGCAAAATCCTGTACAGAGTAGTTGAGGGATTTTGCAAACGTCTCGATGAAAGAACCGCAGCCGGAGGAACAAGCCTCATTGAGCTGTACGGAATCCACCGTCTGATTCTTGATCTTGATACATTTCATATCCTGACCGCCGATGTCTAAGATACAGTCGACTTCCGGGTCGAAGAACGCGGCCGCATAGAAATGAGCCACCGTCTCAACCTCGCCGTCATCGAGCATCAAAGCGGCTTTTAACAGCGCTTCGCCGTATCCGGTGGAGCAGGAGTGGACGATCTTTGCCTTCGGTGGAAGGAGCGTATAGATCTCCTTGATGGAACGGATTGCCGTTGCAAGCGGACTTCCGTTGTTGTTGCTGTAGAAAGAATACAAAAGGGAACCGTCCTCGCCGACTAAGGCAATCTTGGTCGTGGTGGAACCTGCATCGATGCCCAGATAGCAGTTGCCCTCATAAGTGGAGAGATCTGCGGACCTGACATTGTGTCCGTCGTGGCGCGCACGGAAAGCGTCGTACTCTTCCTGGCTGGCAAACAGAGGATCCATACGGGCAACCTCAAATTCCATCTTGATGCCGTTCGCGAGCCGGTCGCGGAGAGAGACGAGCGTGGTCGTCTCACCCGGCTTGTAATTTAAAGCGGAACCGATCGCAGCAAACAGATGGGAATTCTCCGGTGTGATGGCGTGTTCGTCGTCCAGATTCAAGGTGCGGATAAAAGCAGCCTTGAGCTCGGAAAGGAAGTGAAGCGGACCTCCGAGAAAGGCAACATGACCGCGGATCGGCTTACCGCAGGCAAGACCGCTGATCGTCTGATTGACCACTGCCTGGAAAATGGAGGCAGAGAGATCCTCTCTGGTAGCACCCTCGTTGATTAACGGCTGGATATCGGTCTTGGCAAAGACACCGCAACGCGCAGCGATCGGGTAGATGGCCTTGTAATTCTTGGCGTATTCATTCAGACCTGTCGCATCCGTCTGGATGAGGGATGCCATCTGGTCGATAAAAAGAACCGGTACCGCCGGCACAGATGCCGTTCATACGCTGCTCGACATTGCCGCCCTCAAAATAGATGATCTTGGCATCCTCACCACCGAGCTCGATGGCAACATCGGTCTGCGGTGCATAATGCTGCAGGGCAGTGGACACGGCGATCACTTCCTGGACAAACGGAACACCGAGATGCTTGGCGAGTGTCAGACCGCCGGAACCGGTAATCATCGGTGCAACAGCAAAGTCGCCGAGTGCATCGTAAGCTTTCTGGAGAAGGGAGGATAAGGTCTCCTGGATATTGGCAAAATGGCGCTCATAATCAGAGAAGAGCAGATGATCCTCCTGGTCTAAAATTGCGACCTTGACGGTTGTGGAACCGATGTCGATTCCCAATTTATGAAGTGTATTGTTTTCCATAATTCCCTCCATGGCTGTTTCTCGTAAAGTAAATACTTTAGCAGAGTAAAATATGTAAAAGATTTCTTCTTATTATAAATAGTGCCAATCTGGCGCTAAACACTCTACATTATACGACAGGATATGTCAAAAGACAATGTGCATTTTGCCGGAAAAGTATAAACTTTTTTGTAAAGAAGAATCCCTCTGATTGACAAAGATTTCCCCGACCGATATACTGAACAACGTAATGTCATTTTTGGAAAGGTCAGGAACAGAGTGTATGAACTGGTTAAATAAATTAGAACGTAAATTCGGCAATTGGGCGATTCCCAATCTGATCGTGTGGCTGATCGGAGCTTACACGATCGGGTTTGTGCTCTACCAGGTGAATCCGTCGATCATAGGACTTTTGATGTTGAGTCCGTATCACATCCTGCACGGACAGATCTGGCGTCTGATTACCTGGGTGTTTATGCCCACAGACACGAATCTGGTGTATCTTCTCATTATGGCGCTTTTTTATTATCAGCTTGGAACGACACTGGAGCGCACATGGGGAACCTTCCGGTTTAACGTCTATATTTTCGGAGGTATGCTGTTTACCGTCATCGGAGCGTTTCTGCTGTACGGTATCATGTACCTTTTAAACGGCGGTGTGACGACGGAGATGCTTCTCATCGGAACGAGTTTCAGCACAAGTTACATCAACATGTCCATCTTCCTTGCGTTTGCATGTATGTATCCGGATATGCAGGTTCTTCTGATGTTCATTATCCCGATTAAGATGAAGTGGATGGCGGCTGTGTACGGCGTTCTGATTGCTTTAAGCTTTTTGAGACCGGATGGGCGGGAAGAATGGCGATTTTTATGTCGCTCCTCAACTTTATTATTTTCTTCTTCTCCACCAGAAACCTCAAGCGCTATACGCCGCACGAGGTGCACAGACGGCAGAAGTTTAAGGCAGACATGCGAAGACCGCAGGGATATGCGGGCGGTGCGAAGCACAAGTGTGCTGTCTGCGGCAGGACGGAGCTTGACGATCCGACGCTGGAATTCCGTTTCTGCTCCAAGTGCGAGGGCAATTACGAATACTGCCAGGATCATCTGTTTACACATCAGCATATTCGCTTGAGCTAGAAAGTATGAAAAAGAAAAAAGGTGATACTTCGATTCCGCGAGCCGGCGGAGAAGAAGTATCACCTTTTTGTTTCTTTTAGGAGTAGAATTTTTTTAACATATCCATCCGTGCATTCATATTGGAAAAAAGTGCGTCGACGATCGTGATGGCTGCCATGGATTCCACCACGACAACGGCGCGCGGAACGATGATCGGATCGTGGCGTCCCTTGATGTTGACCGAGATCTCCTCCCCGGACTGATTGACAGTGCGCTGTGTGGCTGCGATGGAAGGGGTCGGCTTGATGGCAGCCCGGAGGATGATGTCGCTTCCGTCGCTCATGCCGCCTAAGATACCGCCGGCATGGTTGGTTGCTTTGGCAATCCTGCCGTCCTCACCGAGGACAAAGGCATCGTTGTTGTTCTTGCCGGTCGCTTTTGCTACGTCAAATCCGTCCCCGATCTCAAAACCTTTGACGGCACCGATGGACATGACAGCCTTGGCAAGGTTCGCATTAAGCTTTTCGAAGACCGGATCTCCGATGCCGGCGGGCATCCCCTTTATGATACACTCCACAATGCCGCCGGAGGAATTCAGTTCCGCCATGCAGGCATCCAGATAGTTTTCGGCGTTCTCGGCTGCCTCGGCGTCCGGCATATAGAGCGGATTCTTTGTGATCTCGGAAAAATCAAAGCGCCCGGAAGATACGGCGATCGGGCCGATGGACTTTGTGTAGGTCATAAAGGTAATGCCGAGTTCGTTTAGAATCTTGACGGCGACGGCGCCGGCGGCGACGCGTCCGATGGTTTCCCGCCCGGAGGAGCGTCCGCCCCCGCGGTAGTCGCGGAAGCCGTATTTCTGGTCGAACGTGTAATCGGCGTGACCGGGACGGTAATAGGAGGCAATCTCGCTGTAGTCTTTGGACTGCTGGTTGCGGTTGAAGACGACAAGCGAGATCGGGGTGCCGGTCGTCTTTCCTTCAAACACGCCAGAGAGAATCTCTACGGCGTCGTCCTCTTTGCGCGGCGTTGCATATCTGGACTGACCGGGCTTGCGCCGGTCGAGAAACTTCTGGATATCCGCCTCACAGAGAGAAAGTCCCGCCGGACAGCCGTCGATGACGACGCCGACGCCCTTTCCGTGAGATTCCCCCAGGTTGTGATTTTAAAAAGAGTTCCCAAAGTAGACCCTGCCATGTGATTCCCTCCTGCTTACATAATGATCTTTCTCGATTATAAAAGATTTGACTTTGCGCCGCAACAGAAATATGTTATGATTTGACGGAGCAGAAGTACCAGCAGGCGAGGAGAAGAATATTTCATGATAGAGAAATACCTTGTGAAAAAGATAACAGAGCCGGTGGACTGGAAGGTAACCGTGCCGGGATCGAAGAGCATGACGAACCGCGCGCTTCTTATGGCAGTGCTGTCCGCAGGGACGGTGCGCGTGGAAGGCGTCCTGTTTTCCGATGATTCCAGACACTTTCTGGCGTGTCTTGTGTCGCTCGGATTTGCAGTGCAGATAGAGGAAGAAAAAAAGTGCGTGACCGTGACGGGCTGCGGCGGCAGGATTCCCAGCAGGGAAGCGGTAATTGACGTCGGAAGCGCCGGGACAGCGGCGCGTTTCCTTGCGGCGATGCTCGGATTTTCAGACGGGTGTTATGAGATCCGCTGTTCAGCGCAGATGAAGCGGCGGCCGATGGCGGAGCTGTTCGAGCTGCTTTCCGGTGCGGGGGCGAAGATTACCTTCCTCGAGGAGGAAGGGCATCTTCCGGTGCGCATCGCAGGGTGCAGATCTGCCCGGGCAGATGAGACGGCAGGGGAGACGCCGCGGAGGCTCTCCCTTGACATTACGAAGAGCACGCAGTTTTTAAGCGCGCTGCTGCTGATTGCGCCGATGGTTCCGGAGGGGATGAAGATCCACATCACCAGCGAGAAGACGGACGGATCGTACATCCGTATCACACGGAAAATGATGCAGGAATTCGGAGTGAGTGTCACTTTTGACGGAAGAGACTACGAGGTGCCCGCGGAGGCTTCCTACCGGAAGGAGACTTATACGGTGGAACCGGATATGTCGGCAGCCTGCTATTTTTACGCGGCTGCGGCGGTGACCGGCGGACGGGCGCTTGTGCGTCATGTGCATATGGACAACACACAGGGAGATCTGCGTTTTCTGGAAGTGTTGGAGCGCATGGGATGTAATGCGGATGATACGCCGGAGGGCGTCCGGGTAACGGGACCGGCGGACGGTGCGCTGCGGGGCATCACAGTCAATATGAACGATTTCTCCGATCAGGCACTGACTCTGGCGGCGATCGCGCCGTTTGCCGACGCGCCGGTGCGCATAGAGGGAATCGGACATATCCGCGGACAGGAATGCGACCGGATTCACGCGATACAGACGAATCTGACCGCGCTTGGCATCCGGTGTGAGGAGGAAGAGACGGCTGTCACGATCTATCCCGGCAGCCCCCACGGCGGAAACGTGGAGACATACGACGATCACCGTGTGGCGATGGCATTTTCCCTGATCGGGCTTAGAACTGACGGGATTGTGATTGAGAACCCAGCATGCTGCCGCAAGACATTTGAAGATTACTTTACCGTGTTAAGCGAACTGACCGGGAAGAAGACGGAGGCGTGAAGCAGCGCCGGCTTTGCATGAGCCAGGGGAAGCAGAAGCGTAGAACGACAGCAAATAGAGAAGAACGACAGGTAATAAAAGGAGACGAAAAAACAGATGTATGAATTATTAAAACGGGAAGGACGCGCGAAACGAGGCGTTTTTCATACGGTGCACGGAGATATCCAGACGCCGGTATTTATGAATGTGGGTACGGTGGCTGCCATCAAGGGAGCTGTCTCCACGGAAGATTTAGAGCAGATCAAGTGTCAGGTGGAGTTGTCAAACACCTACCATCTGCATGTGCGCACAGGGGATAAACTGATCAGGGAAGTGGGAGGACTGCACAAGTTTATGTCGTGGAATCGTCCGATTCTTACGGATTCCGGCGGATTTCAGGTGTTCTCCCTGGCAGGCCTGCGCAAGATCAAGGAGGAGGGCGTCTATTTCCACTCGCATATTGACGGGGCAAAGATTTTCATGGGACCGGAGGAGAGCATGCAGATCCAGTCCAATCTCGGTTCCACGATCGCTATGGCGTTCGATGAATGCCCGCCGGCGCTTGCCGAGCGGAAATATGTGGAGGATTCCGTGGCACGGACGACACGTTGGCTGGAGCGCTGCAAGAACGAGATGCAGCGCCTCAATGGGCTGGAGGATACCGTGAACCGTCACCAGATGCTGTTCGGCATCAACCAGGGAGCCATCTACACGGACATCCGGATCGACCATGCAAAGCGGATTTCCGAGCTGGATCTGGACGGCTATGCGGTCGGCGGACTTGCGGTCGGCGAGACACACGAGGAGATGTACCATGTGCTGGATGAGACCGTGCCTTATCTTCCGGTGAACAAGCCGACCTATCTCATGGGAGTCGGAACGCCGGCCAATATTCTGGAGGGAGTGGAGCGCGGCATTGACTTCTTCGACTGTGTTTATCCGTCCCGCAACGGCCGACATGGCCATGTATACACGAACCAGGGCAAGATCAACCTGTTCAACCAGAAGTACGAGAAGGATATGCGCCCGATCGAAGAGGGCTGCGGCTGCCCGACCTGCCGCCGCTACAGCAGAGCCTATATCCGCCATCTGCTCAAGGCAAAAGAGATGCTTGGCATGCGCTTATGTGTTCTGCACAATCTGTACTTCTACAACACGATGATGGAAGAGATTCGGGATGCGCTGGATGCCGGAAACTTTGCCTCATACAAGGAAGAAAAAAGCTATACAGCATGGGACAGATCAACCGGGAAAAGGAAATGGAAAAGTAAGAGGGAAAAGGCTTGCCAAACAGCGAGGTTTTGTGTACAATACTCTTTAATGAAGTCGGATGACTTCGGACAAGTTTATGATTTTAGGAGGATATCAGATGTTTTCAATCTTAGCAACAGAGAGTGCGTCATCCGCTGGCTGGATCAGTATGGTGGTGTGGCTGGTTATTTTATTTGCGTTTATGTATTTCTTCATGGTTCGTCCGCAGAAGAAGGAACAGCAGAAGAAGAACTCCATGCTTGCAGAACTTGCAGTGGGAGATACGATCTTAACAACAAGCGGTTTTTATGGAACAGTGATCGATATTGCTGATGATACAGTAATCGTTGAGTTCGGAAGCAACAAGAACTGCCGTATTCCGATGCAGAAGGCGGCCATCTCCGCAGTTGAGAAGCCGGAAGAAGCAGCTGAATAAGCAGGATATTGAATGGAAATCTAAGAGAATCTGCCTTGTAGCAATACAGGGCAGATTTTTTTTTGGATCATAGGGGAATTATTATGAAAGTGATGAGAAAAAAATATACGGCGATGGAAATGGAGAAAGATATATGAAAAAGCAGCATGAAAAAATGATTCTTTGGAGCATTATTGTAATATCGGTTTTATCGGTGGTGCCGCTTTTGCACCTGTCCATGTACAACCATCCGTCTGGAGACGATTACTGGTATGCATCAGAAACCTATCATGCGTGGAGAGATACACATTCCCTGTGGGAGGTGTGCAGG